>Ga0210398_10000180_pt1 | contig 79020 bp, 51 predicted proteins | sample IncBWC4OmetaG_FD_161047 | JGI IMG/M metagenome (GOLD analysis project Ga0210398, IMG submission 161047) | Forest soil microbial communities from Barre Woods Harvard Forest LTER site, Petersham, Massachusetts, United States - Inc-BW-C-4-O | ecosystem: Environmental > Terrestrial > Soil >... | reverse complement strand
ATTCCCTCTCGAAACCACGCTGAATCGACTCTCCCTCATCGTTGCGACCCGGCCCCTCTCCCGTACCTGCTTCCCCTGCGCGCTTGAAGTCAACCGTCGGACGGCCGACCCAAACCAGACCCTATGTCCAACACTGGACCGCGCCGGTAGGCAACTGACCAGTGGTCAACTATATGTAACAGACCCGCCACGCGATGTCAAGTCCCCTGTCGGCGCGCGCCGACACCACCACCCGCGGGAGCACGACGACGATCTCCAGCCGCGCCGCGGCGGTGCGCGCCGGCATCGACAAGCTGCTATGCGCACAGCGCGAGCGCGAGATCGCGGAGGAGTACCGCCGTGCGTACAGCGAGCACCCACAGGGGCCCTGGCTAGCCCGGCCGCACGCTCGGCGTTGGATCTCAGCGGCGGCGCCGGGCGCTTCTCCTCGCGCGGACCGCCTTCTTGGCGTGGCCCTTCTTGCGGTGCTTGAGGTGCCGGCCCTTCGGGCAGCCGGTGACGGCGATCTTTGTGTTCTGGTGGATCGCGGCGCCGTTCTGCGCGAGCATTTCGGTGGGCATCGTCAGCTTCTGCTTGCAGAGGTTCCCGATCGCGGCCAGCGCCGAGTGGGGGCCCTCGGGGAGTTCGAGTTCGAAGCTCGTGACGGGCTCGTCGGGGACCGTTTTGAACGTGCTGCTGGTGACCCCGGCTTTGCTGATGAACGTGTCGCCGACGAGGTCGATCGTGACGCCATAGCCCTGCAGCACCATGATCAGGTTGGGGAACGCTTCGCCGCCGTTGGAGACGAAATACACCGGGCCTTCCAGCGCCACCGGCAAGATCGGGGTGACCGCCCTGGCCTGTCCGATCACCGACGCCGCCGGGCAACCAGCCGGGTTGACCTTGAACTGCGCTTGCGTGCACGCTTTCTGCAGCGTCGGCAGCCGCGAGGGCAACTGCTTGGGCAGTTCGACTTTGACCTGCTTGATGTTGGCGTCTTCGCCGAGCGCACCGGCGGGGTAGGTCAGTTTCACGCCCAGGCTTGCTCCACCGAGGCGGCTGGTCTTGCCCGACGTTGAGACGGCGAATTTCGGCGCGAACTTCAGGCTCTGGCAGTCGGCGGTCTGGAATGGTGAGGCAATCGCCGCGCTTGCGCCTTCGTGCGCGCTCAACGTGCTCGCGAGCGACATCCGGTCGCAGTTGGTCGGGTTGAGGATGAACCCCGGACGATCGACATATACGCGGATGTCGCGCACGTGGGTCACGATCCCGTCGATGATCGTCGGGATCGGTTCCGAGGAGGACGGAGCGACGCTGACCTGCGCGGTGTGCGGGTCGATTTCCAGGCCGAAACGGAGCACCACCGTCCCGAGATCGAACGGCCCGACCTTCGCCGAGGTGATGCTCACAACCGAGAACGGCGCGCCCTCGAACGGCCCCGCCAGATACAACCTGCCCGGAACGTACGCCAGCACCGCGCCGACGCCCGTGCCGACGACCGTGTGCCCGATTTCGCTGGCCGCCGGACACGACGGTTCGGCTTCCTCCCGTGCGCCGCTCTCGTGCCGGGCCGCTTCGATGTCAGCGTCGGGGCAGAACGGGATGCCCGACAGATCCCCGGTCAGCCCGGGCGGCAGGTCGGTCGAGAAGCCCGCGATCTCCTGTTCGTCGTCGTTGCGCGACAGGCGCACATACAGCGAGCTGAACGATCCCGCACTGTTGTCCAGCGTGCCCGCCTGGATCTGCGGCGCAAACGGCGGCGCGCCGCCGGCCGGGCACGCTCCACCGTCATACCCCTGTGTGATCTGAAACGGCGTGAACAGGCCGAGCGTCGTTTCCGGTTCCGACCACGGCGTCAAATCAGCCTGCACCTGGTAGGTCCCGCACAACGCGGGGGTGATCAACGGTGCCTGCTGCCCTTCGCGGAAGTGGAAGTTGAAGTGCGCGAACGGCAACTGCGGGTTGTTTTCAAACGTCGTCGTCAGCTGCCCCGTCAGCGGGTTCGGCGTGACCTTCCCCGCCAGCTTGATCAACACACCCGCTTCCGGATCCCTCAATACAACATACAACGCAACCAGCGAATCAAACGGGTTTTCATACGGCTGCGCGACATACAACGACCCGTGCAGCACGGTGGACAGCAACGGCGTCGTCACTTCGACGGTCCCCAACTTGGAATCATTGGGGCACCCTTCCCCCGCCAGTGACGCGACGGCTTCCCGCGCATAATCGGCTTCCGTGCACCCGGCCAGCCCCACGCCCGCGGACGGATTGATCGTGAACCCTTCAGGCAACGTGACCGTCGTGTCCTTCAGCTCCGACTCGGCAATGCCCGTTCCGCTGGTCAAGCCTTCGTCATGGAAATTGATGTTGAAATCGAGGCCGCTGGGCGCCGACGCTTTGTCGGTCGTCGGTTCCGCCGACACGTTGGGAGCGAATTGCAGGCGATTGCAGCCGTTGAAAGCGGCCATCGGCGCGGTCGATCCGACCGACAGCGCTTCGGCGGGAGCCTCCCAGGAGTCGACTTCCATGCTCGACGACAGCGGGCCTCCGCACGCCGCCGGCATGATCATCAACGCCGGAGGATGGCTTTCTTCGACCGAGGAGCACGGCACGTTGACCGAATAGCCGTGCTCCTGCGCCAAACAGCCCGAGCCCCGTGAGGAATTGTGTCGCGGATCGCCGGGCGTTCCCCAGAAGATCGTTTCGATGCCGAGGAACGAGGCGGTCTCGGAGATGTTCAGCGAGCTGACCGTGATCCCGTAGTCGCTCCCGGAGCGCACCGATGTGGTGAGGAACACCGGCGTGACCGGCAACAGAAAGCCGAACCGCGCCGGTTCTCCGAACGCCGGTTCGAGGTTCACGATCGGGACCGTGAACGTCACCACACCATTGAGGCCCGGTTCGTTGAACTTGACGATCGCGATACCCACCACCGTCTGCGAAGGGCACCACGTTTCGTTGCCGGACGGGTCTTTGAAGAAGTCCGCCAACGGGCACTGCGGAAATGGCGTCGGATTGCCAATCAAACCGGGGGGCAACTTCACCTTGATGTCCTTGGCCAGCCCCGCGGGATGGGCTTCGTATTCGCCAAATTTGTTCTTGCCGGCGGAGCTCTCGTCGAGCATGATCGTCGTCGTGAACTGGAACGGGTGCGAGCCGGCCTGCACGTCCGATGCGCCGCCCTCTTCTTCGGCGGCGTCTTCATAGTCGGCGACCCCGAACGGAGAGGCTTCGCCGAGCGTGACGGGACGCGCAAGCGATGCCGGCGGCGCTCCCCCGCCGGAGACGCTCACCCGGTTCAGTTCGCCGGAGGACGCGCCCGGTTCGACCCGCACCTCGATCCGCACTTCGATCTGGTCGTACGCGGGCAGGGTGCCGGCAAACGTGCACGTAAGCGTGCTCAGCAGGCACCCCACCGGACCGTCACGCAGACCGGCGCCCCGGCCCGTCACGGCTTCGAGCTTGAGCGCGTGCAGACCAGTCGGAAGTGTGTCCGCGATCGTCACGGGGCTCGCTTCGCCGTCGGCCGGGCCGTCACCGAGATTCGACGCCGTCACAATCACTTCACCCGTCCCTTCCGGCTGCAGATCGGTTGGACTGGAGATCGAGGTCAAGTGCCACCAGGGCGAGGCCGCAAGCGAGGCCGGCGCGCGCACCGCCCCCACCAGCAGCACCGTCAGGAAAACGGTGGCGCCGAGGGCAAGCGGCGCACGCCGTGCGCGAGCGGATGCGGCGTCATGGCCGGCGCGCACGCCGAAAACCGTCATCATCAGCGCTCACCTCCCTGATGCCGCGGTGCTCGCGACGCCGTGCCGTAGCGTCGCTCGACACGCTTTTCGCACTTCACTCGCTCGCGCTTTGGGCGACGTTTGCACGCCTTCAGCGCACTCGCGGCCTTCCGCACCGGCTTTTTGGGCGCCTTGGCCTTGGTCTTGGGCTTGACCGCCGGCGTCGGCGGCGCGGCCGCCGGATCACCCGGTCCTTGGAAGGTCAACGAGCCGGGTGTCGGATCGTCCAGCACGCCCGTCGCGCTCTGACAGGCGTCGCCTTCGCACGCCGGTGGCGGCGACGGCGTGGGCGGCGGGCACAGCGATTCACTCGTGCAAACATGCGCGTCGTACACCTTTGGACCCCTTTCGCTGCCTTCGACCGCAAGCTGCGCCGAGCTGAGGAAGAACACGTCGTTCCCGTTTTCAGAGGCGTCCAAGAACACCGACGCGCTGGGCGAACTGCCTGAGGAGATCAGATTGACGCAACCTCCGGAGGCGGAGCTGTAGGTGGGCGAGCCCGTGCCGCAGCCGTCATTCGGCGGCGCTTCTTCGGCGCTCACCGGCGGCTCGTACTCGTACACGTCCTCGGTTCCGTTGACGTCCTGCGGCACGAGCGCGTCGGTGCTGTCGAAAAACAGGCGACCCGAGTTCGACAGGTAGCGCGGCTGGTGGTTGGGTTCGCTGCCGGCGGGACCCACCCATGTGGGGATGCTGCCGGCAACCCACCCCGGCCATGTGGGGCCACCGACGCGCTGCAGAGGTTCAGAAGAACCTTCCAGCCCATGCGGCCGGGCACCCGTCGGGTTGCACGACGCGCACACCAGACCGCTCGCTTCACCTTCGGTTGCCGGCGTGTGGTACAGGTACACCTCCTCGTCCCGCTCCCCGCTCACCGCGTCGCGGTTGTCATAGCCGGTCAGCGAGCGTTCGGACATGAACGCCAGCCAGTGGCCGTTGGGCGACACCCGCGCGGTCGAGAGTTCCGGCGAGGATTCGTCGGTTCTGCTCCAGTCGTAATTGTCTTCTTGGCTGAGCGCGGCGATGAACGTGATCGTGGATTCGCCGGTCGCCGCATCTTCGTGCCAGACGTACAGGTTGCACGTAGAGGTGCTGTGCCCTTCTCGCACGCATCCACCCGGCGCCGCGTGCGTGCCGTCGGCGCCGGCGTTGGAGGCGAGCACGCCGTCGGCGACGAAATACACATAGGTGCCATCTTCGGAGGCGCCGAGGATCGTGCCCTGCACCTGCGCCGGTTCAGCGCCGTTCATCGGGCTGATGTCGGTGGTCTCGCAGCCGAGTTGCCCACCCGCTTGTTCGACGAAATGGCACTCGTACAGATTCGTAGCTTCGCCAACATTTTCGCGAAATATCACGCGCGACCCATCCGCACTGGCGTCTTCAAATTCGCCGGCGCTCGTGACCGCCACCGTTCCACCGCTCGCGCGGTCGTGCATCGACACGCCGAAGCGCGTGGGAGCGACGAACACCCTGGAGCCGTCGTCGGACACCGCGTGATCGGTTTTCCTGTATCCCGTCCCATTCCCAAGCTGCCCCGCGCCGATGAACCGCAGCGCTTCACCTGGCGGCGCGGTCGAGCTCCACTCATACAGGCCGGCTCCACCTGTTTCGGTCAAGGGGACGGTCGATGAGATCACGACGTGCTCGAGGTCCGGGCTCGCCCCCTCGATCAGCGGACCACAGAAATAAGCCCCGAGTTCGTGGCGAGGACAGGGCTGACCGAACGGCTGGAAAGGCTGAGTGGTGTCGTCGGCGCGCGTGACGATCGGCTGGTAGCACGATTCCACGCACGGCGCACCGGGATCGGAGACAGAGAGGTCGGTGCGCAGGTACGGGCCTTGTTCGACCGCTTCCGGTGAAAGCGAGGGCGTGAGCGCTCCGAAGGGCTGGAGCAGGCCAAGCGAGAGATCCGCTGAGAACATCCGGTATTCTTCCCCGACGACGATCGTGCCCTGCGTCGCCGCGCTGTGCGCCGACGCGATGTCACGCGAGTTCCAACCCGAGGGACCGCGAACTGACAGGATTTGGATGCTGTTCGCGTTGCCCTCCGGACCCGATTCGGTGGGAGCATCGCCAAGATACGTGATCGCCTTGCCGTCGTCCGCCGCCTGGATGACGCCCGCACCGCTGAGCACGCTGCCCGAAAGCGAGTAGAGCAGTGCCCCATTCAGAACGGGCGGCGAGACCAGTTCCCACTGCCGGCCGTCCAGGAGCGTGAGGGAGGCGCGGGCAGTCTGGGTGGTGAGTGTCAAGGTGGCGCCTTCGACCGTGCCGAGCACGCTCTGCGCCACAACGTGGTAGCGATAGACCGTCGCCGGGGCCAGCCCTTCGAGCGCCGGCGCCAGCGGCACGTCGCCATCGCCCTTGCCGAGGTCGGCTTCGGGGACGGGAACCGAGGCCGCCGGATGGGCGCCCGCGAAGCTTTCGCCGTTCTGCTGGTATTCCGCTTCGGTCAGATATTCGAGACGGGCATGCGTATCCGCCCCCATTGGGTCGACCTGCGTCTTGAAACTGGCGGTCGTGGCCGTCACGTCTTCTACTGACTCTTCGTCCACCCGCGGAGGACCGAACCGGGCGTCCCGCCCGAGGCTCGGTTCGTCGATACGGGCGTTTACGTCATTGGCGTTGGCGGCGACGAGACGGTAGTGATAGGAGGCGCCAGGTGTCAGGCCGGCGAGGTCGGCGTGAACCGCGACCGCACTCGAGCCCGCGCCGATCTGCGCCGCGCTCTCCGCACAGGCGACCGTGTGGCCATACGCTTCCGTTTCCCCCCATTCGAAGCGGCAACCTTCGAGCCCTTCGCTGAGCGCCACACCGGCAGGGTTGATCGTCCCATTCAGCGTCGCCGACATCTGCGTCAGGTCGGACGGCAAACCGGTTGTCACGTCGGGCACGTTTACCACCGGGAAGGACGCGACCTCACCCGCCTGCCATGCCGCCGCGTACAGAGTGTCCGCCGCCGCTCCCCCATCAACCGCGAGACCGGCGAAGTTCGAGGGCACGCGGGGAAGCCGGTCTTCGCCGAAAGTTTCGACGCGCGCGCAGGGACGGCCGGCAGAGGGCTGGCACGAAGACAGGTCATAGCGCCCGATGAAGGTACCCGAGCCCAGCGATTCTGCCTGTTCGTACGCATAGAGGGTGTTGGTCGTCGGGTCGACCGCGACTCCCGGTATATCGTTTACCATGTCCGCAACGTCGCCCAGTTCGGCACCCAGCGAGGTGAACTTGGTCGCGCCAAGGTACAGATTTCCTTCGGGGTCGATCGCGAGACCCCGGCGACTGGGACCGCTGGTGTGCCATTCCTGCATACGACTTCCTTCCTGACTGAGCTCGTACATGACTTCGTCTCCGTACACCCAGAGGTCGCCCCGGCCGTCGACGGCTACTCCAGACAAGGGAGCGCCGCCCTGGAAGTGACCGTGTTCGCCCCAACTCGCAAGGAGATGGCCGGTGCTGTCGAACTTCTGGACCAGGCCGTCGGTGATGTCCCCCACGTAGACGTCCCCAGCCGACGGCCCCGACGAGTTGTCGACCGCAAGGTAAAGCGAATACCCCGGGCTGCCGGGCGTGTCGAAACCGCCCGAGCCCGCCGTGGCGGCGCCGGCCTGGCAGATGTCGGCCGGATGGCCCACATCCGGGCAGGTGTCCTGTTCGGCTTCCGAGCGGTGTTCTTCGACCGCCGTCTCGTTGACTTCCTTGCCGAACATCAGCAGGAACTCACCCGTGTCGCTGAACTCCTCGACGCGGTCGTTGCCGAGGTCGCCCACGTATATGTCGTGGCTCACCTGGTTCACCGCAACGCCCGACGGCTCCGAGAGCGGGTACGGATCGGCCGGGTTCGAAGTCGCTGCTCCGAAATAGCCGGCGAAGACGCGGGTCTGCTTTGCTTGCGCGGGCGCCGCAATCGCGAGTGTTGCCACGGCGAGCGCAACGGGCAGGCCACACGACGCCGGGCGTCGCGGCCGCGTCCACAGCCGGTGCGCCCTCCTCGCCAGCGTGGTCATCGCCCACCTCCACAGCTCGGCGTCACAGCTGCTCTCGCACGCTTCGCAGGTACGTTCATAGCTTTCATGTCGTCCATTCCATTCATCGCGTGGTGACTATTCGGCGGTCAGCGCCCATGTCCCCGTCCCGTGGAACGCGTAAGTCTTCGGTTCTTGAGTGACGGCGCGGAAGAACAGGATCGCGCCGGTCGCAGAGGTTGCGCCGAACTCGTCTTCCGCGCCGAGCACCGCGGGAGACAATTCGCTTTCGTCGATGGGTTCTTCACCCGGTCCGTGACCTATGCTTTCCGCGGCGGCATTGGCAATGTAGATGCACAGGTGGCCGGTTTCAGCCGTCGGGGCTTCCACCGAGCCTTTGCACGGGATCGGCGCCGTGTGTTTTTCCTGTTCTTCGTGCGTCACCACCGATATGCTGCATGCCGGCTGGCCCGCTTCGCCGCATTCCGGTTCATCTTTCAGCGGTGCGGAGAGCGGGATGGTGAACGAGATCGGCACCTGCACGTAGGCTTGGGAAATTGCGGTTTCGAGCTTTTCGCTGGAAACCCAGAGGCCTGTCTCGGTCTCACCTGGTGGTAGCGTTTCGGGGAGCTTTACGGCTCCGCCTTTGACTGCTTCGCCATTGCAGGCGTAGGTCTTTTTGCCGGTGCCTTCGATTTCGAAGCTCGATCCGCCTTCTTTGCAGTGACTCCCGGCGCTCTTGGCTTCTTCGGCGGCGATCACGTTCTTGCCGTTGGTGCCGTTGGTTCCGGCGGTGCCGTTGGCGCCGTCGGTGCCGTCTTTGCCCGCGGGGCCCTGCGGTCCGGCGGGTCCTTGCGGCCCGGCGGCGCCCGTCGCGCCGCGCGGGCCGGCCGGGCCACGCGCGCCGCCCTTGGCCTTCGCCTTCTGCTTCTGCTTGGCCGCCGTGGCCCGCTTGGCTGCCGTGGCGAGTCTCCCCGCGATCGCGGCTGTGGCGCTGTGAGCAGCCCCACCGCCGGGCGCGTTCGGGGTGCTTGATGAGTCGCCGCTGCTGAGCGCGTAAGCCCCGCCGCTCATCGCGAACACCACGGCCAGCGTGGCCGCGATATTGGCATACGTCAGCTGCCTGCGGATCGCTGAAAGCATCGTCACTTCTCCTCCTCGGGTTCATGCGTGGAGGCCCCGCTCGGCACTGCACACGCGTTATTGGCACTGGTAAGACGCAACTGGTCGATCAGGCGCTCACCCAACGGGGTCAACCGCCAAGCATTGGGCTCCCCCCGGGCATGCCCAACACCAGTATTGGCAAGCAACCCAAGCCCCTGCAAACGAATCAAAAGCTTCGAGATCTGCCCCGGGTCCTGGACACCCGCACGCGCAGCGATCTGGCGATTGCTCGCACCCGGCCACCCCGCCACACCCTCCAACACCCGCGTAGTGCGATACGTCAAACGCATCCGCAACCCCACCAAAGGATCGGCCGCCGCCACCCCACCCAAACCACCAGCCACAGCCCCGGCCGCCTCGGCAACACCCACCTCAGGCACAGCACGCCGAAGCTCACGCCGCGCAGCCGCCGCCCCACGATAAGGCAACACAACCATCCCCACCAACTCGTTCAACAACCCCACCAACGGCTCCCGACGCGCCAACCGCGCCTGCACAATCGAAAGCGCCGCGCCAACCACACCCTCAGCCGTCAACGGCGACGGACCAATCCCAACCCGACACTCCTCACGACCCTCATCCACCACCGCCGCCAGCCGCGCCGCCAGCCGCTCACGACGCTCCGCCAACAGCGGCCCACCCCGCGCGGCCTGCACCACACATACCCGCGCCAACACCGGCTCACGATCCAAAAGCACCAGAATCCGCCACAAACCCATACGCACCCGCTCACACCACGCGCGCCCCGCCAGCCCCACCGCAGCCAACTCCCGCTCCACCGCCGCGACCACATCGTCAAACAGCACCGCCAAACAGTCATCGCTATTGGCGAACTGCTCATAAAAAGTACGACGCGACACCCGCGCCCGACTCGTCACGTCGGCAACCGACGTACCCACATAGCCAAGCTCGTCAAACGCCACCACCGCCGCCCGCAAAAGCCGAGCACGCTGCAACTGCGCAACCCTCTCACCCGGCAGAGCATCCACAACAGCACGGCCGCGCGCAGGCCGCGCACGCGCCACCGAGCCGGCAGCCGACGCCGCCATCACACCACACCCCCCACAACCCCCCAAACACCAACACGCCCACCACCCCGAGCGGGCACACCACCCCGATCACCCCGGGCGAACACACCACCCCGAGCGGGCGCACGAAACCCACCCGACGACAGGGACGCCCCCCGGCCCCGAACGGGGCGGCTCAGGCGAAACTCAGGCCGAAACCCGAGAAGACAAGAGAGAGAGAGAGAGAGAGAGATGCGACAGCGCCAAGCTGGCGCATCTAGCATCGCACCCAATCCGGGCGACAGGCGCTCCCGTCACGTATATCCCTCTCGAAACCACGCTGAATCGACTCTCCCTCATCGTTCGAGACCCAGCCCCTCTCCCAACCGACTCCCCTGCGAAGCGCTTGAAGTCAACCGCAAGAACGGACAACCTCGACCAGACCCTATGTTCCACGCCACCATCAAATACCAACGACAGCAGCAATGGGCCATTTGTAACAGACCTGCAACGGGATGTCAAGTCCCCCCGCCGCCACGCGGCGGACGGTGGACTCATGCTCACCCCCACGCGCACCGCGTCGCGCGTCGCGCTCGCACGACGTCCGGCGTGGTCCGCCGACCCGCTCGCGGCGCTCGCTGCCACCAGGGCGCCCGCGTCGCGCTCGGGTCACGGCATCGCTCCTGATACCCTACCTCCCAGGTAGGTATTCGATCCGATGAGCGCGACAATCACCGGCCTGGACGTACGCGGGGACTTCCCGATCCTCACGCGTGAACCGGGTGGCCACCCGCTCGTGTACCTCGACTCGGCCGCCACGGCGCAGAAGCCGCGGGTGGTGATCGACGCGCTGGCGGAGCACCTGCGCGCGCACAACGCCAACGTGCACCGCGGCGTGTATGCGCTCGCGCAGGAGGCCGACGCCGCCTACGAGCGGGCGCGCGCCCGTGTGGCCGCGTTCGTGGGCGGGGAGCCGAAGACGACGATCTTCACCAAGAACGTCACCGAGGCGATCAACCTCGTCGCCTACGCCTGGGGCCGCGCCAACGTGGGCGAGGGCGATGCGGTGCTGATCACGCAGATGGAGCACCACGCCAACATCGTGCCGTGGCAGCAGCTGTGCAAGGAGCGCGGTGCGCAGCTGCGCTACCTGCACGTGGACGAGCACGGGCAGCTGTCCCCCGCGCAGCTGGAGCAGGAGCTGGAACGGGGCGACGTGAAGCTGGCGGCGTTCACGCACGTGAGCAACGTGCTCGGCACGATCAACCCCGTGGCGAAGATGGTGGCGCGGGTGCGCGCGGCCGGTGCCGTCACGCTGGTGGACGGCGCGCAGGCGGTGCCGCACATGCCGGTGGACGTGGCGGCGGTGGACGCCGACTTCTACGCGTGGACCGGCCACAAGGCGGTCGGGCCCACGGGAATCGGCGTGCTACACGGCCGCCGCGCGCTGCTGGAGGAGATGCAGCCGTTCCTCACCGGCGGCGACATGATCGCGTCGGTGAGCTTCGACGGCGCCACCTGGAACGAGCTGCCGTACAAGTTCGAGGCCGGCACCCCCCCGATCGCCGAGGCCGTGGGGCTGGGCGTGGCGGCCGACTACCTGGCGGGTCTGGGGATGGAGCGGGTGCGCGCGCACGAGGAGTCGCTCACCGCGCACCTGCTGACGCGCCTGGCGGAAGTGCCCGGCCTGCACGTCGCCGGTCCGCCGCACGCACGCGAACGGGGCGGCCTCGCGTCGTTCACGATCGACGGCATGCACCCGCACGACATCGCCGAGCTGGCCAGCCGCGCCGGTGTGTGCATCCGCGCCGGCCACCACTGCGCGCAGCCGCTGATGCGCACGCTCGGCGTGCCAGCCACCGCGCGCGCCAGCGTCGGTATCTACAACACCCCCGCGGAGGTCGACGCGCTGCTCGACGCGCTGCTCGCGGGCCGCGAGGTGTTCGGGCTGTGAGCCGCCCGCGGCGCACGCACCTGACACGCTCGGCGAGGAGCGCACCCTGATGGACGACCTCTACCGCGACTACATCCTCGACCACTACAAGCGCCCGCGCAACTTCGGCGCCCTCGAGCCCCACGACCTGGAGGCGGAGGAGCACAACCCGCTGTGCGGCGACGAGCTGGGGGTGCAGATCCGCGTGAAGGACGGGCGCATCGAGGATCTCCGCTTCCACGGCCACGGCTGCGCGATCTCGCAGGCCGCCGCGTCGATCGCCTCCGAAGAGCTGAAGGGGATGGAGCTGGAGGAGGTCGGCCAACTCGGCGCCGACTGGATGCTCGACCTGCTCGGCATCCCCGTATCCGCCACCCGGCGCAAGTGCGCGCTGCTCAACCTCAAGGTGGTGCGCGGGGCGGTCAGCGGCGAGCATGACTGGCCGACGTAGACCAACTCTTGACAACAGAAATGAGATCTTGAGTTGGTTGGCGTCCGCAAAAGGGCGGCAATTGAGAGTGGCCGGTGTGAGCGGCGACACGCCTCCCCGGGCATCGGCTTTGCAGTCACCCGCCAACCCGATAAAATCCCTACCTCACAGCACGGATTTCAAGCCAAGGGAGCAAGATGGCCGCCACCGACACCGCCAGGATCGCCAAACCCAGCCCGATCGTCGAGGACGAGCAGGGCCAGTTGCGCGCGCGCCAGGGGATCTCGCGAGAGGTGGTGCAGGAGCTGTCGAAGATCAAGGGCGAGCCCGACTGGATGGCCGAGAAACGGCTGAAGGCGCTGGAGATCTTCGAACGCAAGCCGATGCCCACGTGGAGCATCGACCTGTCGGGGCTCAACCTCGACGACCTCGTGCTCTACTCCCCCCCCACCGCCGGGCGCTACGACTCCTGGGACGACGTCCCCGAGGAGATGAAGCAGACCTACGAGGACCTCGGCATCCCCCAGGCCGAGCGCGAGCATCTCGCCGGCGTGGTGGGCGTGTGGCGCCAGGAGCCCGTGTACGAGGGACTCAAGGACGTCTACCGCAAGCAGGGCATCCTGTTCTGCTCGATGGACACCGCCATCACCGAGTACCCCGAGCTGGTGCAAAAATACTTCATGAACAAGTGCGTCCCCGCGCAGGACAACAAGTTCTCGGCGCTCCACGGCGCCGTGTGGTCGGGCGGGGCCTTCTGCTACATCCCCAAGGGCGTCAAGTGCGACCTGCCGCTGCAGTCCTACTTCCGCATGGAGGGCGCCGGCGAGGGCACCTTCGAGCACACCCTGATCGTCGCCGACGAGGGCTCTGAGGTCAATTACATCGAGGGCTGCACCGCGCAGACCTACTCCGTCAACTCGATGCACTCCGCGGTGGTCGAGATCTTCGTGCACGAGGGCGCCAAGGCCCGCTACACCACCGTGCAGAACTGGAGCAAGGACGTCTACAACCTCAACACCAAGCGTGCCGTCGTCGACGCCCACGGCACCGTCGAGTGGGTGGGCGGCTCGATGGGCGCCAAGTACGTGATGCTCTATCCCGGCTCGTTTTTGATGGGCGAGGGCGCGCGCGCCGACCACCTCAACGTCGGCGTGGCATCCGGCGGCGTGCACAAGGACACCGGCGCCAAGGTCGTGCACCTGGCGCCCAACACCACCTCCAACATCCTCGCCAAGTCGATCTCCAAGGACGGCGGCATCATGGGCTACCGCGGCCTCGTGCGCATGGGCCCCCACTCGGCAGGATCCAAAGCCCGCGTGCAGTGCGACGGGCTGATGATGGATGGGATCTCCCGCTCGGACACCTGGCCCGACATCCAGATCCAGAGCCCCCACGTCGCCGTCGCCCACGAGGCCACCGTCGGGCGCATATCGGACGACCAGCTGTTCTACATGGGCTCACGCGGCTTCACCGAGGACGAGGCCGCCGCGATGATCGTCAACGGCTTCATCGAGCCCGTCACCAAGGAGCTGCCGATGGAGTACGCGGTCGAGCTCAATCGGCTGATTCAGCTGGAGATGGTGGGCTCGATCGGCTAGCGATGTCCGACGCCGCCGCCGATCCAGCCGTACCCGCCGTCGAGACGACAGCTGAGGACCCCCTCGCCGACGTCGCCGATCGCGCCGCCGACGCGGCCACCGAGCCGCTTCCCGACGCGCCCACCGGCGACAACGACACGCCGGCCGTGCCGCCCACCGCCGAGGCGGCCATCGAGTCGCTGGCCACTGGGGCCGAGCCCACGGTCGAGGTCGACGATGTGCTCGACGCGCTCTCCAACGTGATCGACCCCGAGCTGGGTCTCGACTTCGTCGAATTGGGGCTGGTCTACGGCGTGGAGGTCAACGCGAGCGACGTGCACATCACGTTCACGCTCACCACCCCCGCCTGCCCGATCGGTCCACAGGTGACCGAACAGATGGAAGAGTTCGTCGGCGAGCTGGAAGGCGTCAAGTCGGTGGAGTGCGAGATGGTGTTCGTCCCGCCGTGGTCGCCCGAGCGCATGAGCGAGGACGCCAAGTTCGCGCTGGGGTTTTAGCGCCAGGGCGAACATCAACGCGCGCCCGCGGCCCCGGCTGTGGCGCCCCACCGGCCCGGCTGGCGCTCCACTCACGCCGTCTGCAGCGCCGCCACGTCGCCCGCCAGCTCCTTCAGCCTGGCCAGCTGCGCGGCGATGCTTTCGCCGAAGGCGTCGAGGTCGTCCATCGCATCGAGGTCGCCCAGCAGCCCGAAGTTCATCTGGCCGTTGTAGGACATGATCGCGATCGCCAGCGCGTGGTGCTGGGGCAAAAACGCCACCGGGTAGGCCTCCAGCATCTTGCGCCCCAGCACGTACAGCGGGAATTGCGGGCCGGGGACGTTGGTGACGATCAGGTTGAACAGGCGCGTGGAGAAGTTCAACCGCGAGGCCTGCGCGAGGATGGTGGGCGGCGCGAAGTTCTGCACGCCCGCGATCACCTCCGCGCCGAGCGCCTGCTTTGACTCCTTGAGGCCGTCCATCTCCCGTTTGACGAACAGCAGCCGTTGCACCGGGTCGGACATGTAGACGGGCAGCGGCCCGCGCATCGCCACGATGCGGTTGCCCATCTGGTGGTGCTCGTCTTCGGCGCGCACCGACACCGGCACCAGCGCCCGCAGCTCGAGGCCCTCGGTGCGAAGACCACGCGCGATCATGAGGTCGCGCAGCGCGCCCGCCACCACCGCCAGCACCACGTCGTTGACGGTGCACCCGAACGCGTTCTTGACGATCTTGAAGTCCTTCAGCGCCGCCCCCACCCCGGCGAAGCGCCGGTGCGGCCCGATGTCCACGTTCAGCGGCGTGGCCGGCGCGGGGTTGAGCACCGCCCACACGATCTCCCCCACCCCCTCCGCCGCCTCGCGCGCCGTGGAGAGCGCGCGGTCGGGGTGCGCGAGCGCGTCGGCCGCACCAGCCACCACCTCCGCGCCGGCGCGCACCGCCCCTTTGGCGGCCGCCGCCAGCAGCTCCAGCGTGCTCGGCTCCCGGTGGGGGCGCCACGGCCGCCCGGAATGGCGCACCGGCGGCGGCTCGGGCGAAAGGTCGAACAGCACCGTCGCCAGATCCACGCCGGCGATCCCGTCGATCAGCGAGTGGTGGGTCTTTGAGATCAGCGCAAACCGATCGTCCCGCAGCCCCTCGATCAGCCACATCTCCCACAGCGGCTTGGAGCGGTCGAGCTGCTGGGAGAAGATCCGCGCCGTGAGGTTGCACAGCTGAGACCAGTCGCCCGGCGCCGGCAGCGCCGTGTGGCGCACGTGGTACTCCAGGTTGAAGCTCGGATCGTCCACCCACACAGGCCGGCCGCTGTCGAGCGCCGTGTGCGTGTGCGCCAGCTTGTGGCGATAACGCGGCACCAGGTGCAGCCGGCGGCGGATCTGTTCGAGGAACTCCTCGTGCGACGGCGGCGGCCCTTCCAACACGGTGAGCCCGCCCACGTGCATGTGCGAGTTGGGCCCCTCCTGGTGCAAAAACGAGGCGTCCACGGCGGTGAGGCGGTCGAGATGGCGCTGAGGCATGGTTGACTGCTTAGGGTACCCGCCACGCGCATATTCGGAACCCCTCCCGTCGCCCGCTCGTGCGGGGAAGGCGCCGTACACTTGCAGGGATGCCAAACACCATCCAACAGATCCTCCTCGCTGCCCCGCGCGGTTACTGCGCCGGCGTCGATCGCGCCGTGCAGACGGTCGAACGAGCGCTGGAGCTGCACGGCCCGCCGGTGTATGTGCGCAAGGAGATCGTCCACAACAAGCACGTCGTGGCGCAGCTGCGCGAACGCGGCGCGATCTTCGTCGAGCAGGAGACCGAAGTGCCGCAGGGCGCGGTGACGGTCTTCTCCGCGCACGGCGTGGCGCCCAGCGTGCGCGCCAACGCGCAGGCGCGGCGGCTGCAGACGATCGACGCCACCTGCCCGCTGGTGACGAAGGTGCACGTCGAGGCGCGCCGCTTCGCCGAGCAGGGCTACACGATCGTGCTGGTCGGCCACGCCGGCCACGAGGAGGTGGAAGGGACGATGGGCGAGGCGCCCGAGCGGATCGTGCTGGTGCAGGACGAGCGCGACGTCGCCCAACTCGAGGTGGACGACCCCGAGCGCGTGGCCTACATCACCCAAACCACGCTCGCCGTGGAGGAGACCGCGGCGATCGTGGCGCGCCTGCGCGAGCGCTTCCCGGCGATCGTCGGCCCCCGCACCGACGACATCTGCTACGCCACCACCAACCGCCAGGCCGCCGTCAAGCAGATGGCCGGCAAGTGCGATCTGGTGCTGGTGATCGGCTCGCGCAACTCCTCCAACTCGGTGCGCCTCGTCGAGGTCGCGCGCGACTGGGGCGCCGAATCGCACCTGATCGACAACCGCCACGAGGTGCGCGAGGAGTGGCTGGAAGGCAAGCGCGTGGTGGGCATCTCCTCCGGCGCATCCGCCCCCGACGAGCTGGTGCAGGATCTGCTCGAGCTGTTCCGCGAGCGCGGCGTGCGCAACGAGTGCATCTCCGAACTGCACGTCGTGCGGGAGGACGTGCGCTTCATGCTCCCCAAGCCGATCCGCGAGGCCGTCGCGGCGGGCGGGGCCTCGTAGTTGCGCACGCTGATCGTTTCAGACCTACACCTCGGCGGGACCTCGGGCGTGGACGTGCTGCGCCGGCCGGAGACCCGCGCGCGGCTGCTGGCGGAGCTGGCGGACGTCGATCGGTTGGTGTTGCTTGGCGACGTGCTGGAGCTGCGCCACGGCCCTCGCCACGCGGCGCTGGCGGTGGCGCGCCCCTTCTTCGAGGAGCTGGGCCAGGCATTCCCCGACCGCGAGGTGGTGGTGCTGGCCGGCAACCACGACCACGCGCTGGTCGAGCCGTGGCTGGAGCGCCGTGGCGAGCTGCCCGGCATGGGGCCCCTGCAGCTGGAGCAACGCATCGAGCCGGCCGCCGCCTCCACGATGCTCGCGCAGATGGCGGAGTGGGCGGCGCCGGCGCGCCTCACCGCCGCCTACCCGGGGCTGTGGGTGCGACCTGACGTGTACGCCATCCACGGTCACTACCTCGATTGCCACATCACGGTCCCCACCCTGGAGCGCCTGGGGATCGGCACGATGGGCCGGATCATGCGCCGCCCCGCCGATGCGTTCGCCGGTCCTGACGACTATGAGGCGGTGACCACGCCGGTGTTCGCCTGGATCGACGCGATCGCCCGCCAGGCGCCCACCGGCGACGCGCTCAACGGCGGCCTGACCGTGCGCGCGTGGCAGGCGCTCGGCGGCAACGGCGGCGGCGCGCGAGCGCTGACCCGCACGCTGCGCAAGCGCCTCATCGCCGGCGCCTTCCCGCTGGGCGTGGCGGCGCTCAACCGCACCGGCTTCGGCCCTTTCAACGCCGACCTCTCCCCCAGCGAGCTGCGCCGCGCCGGGTTGCACGCGATGGGCGAGGTGGCGCGCCGTGTCGGCCTCGGCAACGCATACGTGGTGTTCGGCCACACCCACCGCGGCGGCCCGCTGCCGCGCGACCACGCTTCGGAGTGGCGCGGGCCCGGCGGCGCGCACCTGTTCAACACCGGCAGCTGGACCTACGACGCCTACTTCCTCGGCTCTGCGCCGAGCGACAGCCCCTACTGGCCGGGCGGCTGCGTGGTAGTCGACGATGACGGTCCGCCGGTCGCGCGGCGGCTACTGGCGGAGTGCTCGCACGCGGAGCTCATGCCAGCCCCGGCGTGAAGCAGGTCGCCAGGCACTCCACCCCCGGACCCACCTCCAGCTCCAACACCCCCGCGGTATGCCGCTGGTGCTCGATCAGCGGGTACGCCCCGGGGTGCGCCACCATCAGCTCTACGTCGTTGACGCGCACGGTGCCCTCGCCGTCCAGCACCGCCCACACGCCGCTGGCCTCATAGGGGCCGCTGTAGGGGCCCTCGCAATCCTCCGTCTGCGGCTCCAACCGCGCGTCGGGCGCGTCCTCGGGGCGCAGCGGCGCAAGCGGCTCGCGCTCCACGCCCAACAGCTCCTGGATCGCCAGCTCCGTTTCGGCGTAGGCGCCCTCGCCGTAGTGGTAGTCGAACAAAATGCCCCTGCCGTCAAACAGGTAGCGCGCCGGCCAGCCGGCGTTCTCGTACTCCTGCCACATCTCCAGGTCGGGGTCGAGCAGCACGGGGTAGGCGACCTCCAGGCGCGCCACGGCCGCCTCGGCGGCGGCGCGCTCGCGGGCGGGCGGGAAGCCGGGCGAGTGGATGCCCACCACCACCAGGCCGTCGGCGGCGTAGCGCTGGTGCCACTCCTTCAGATACGGCAACGTGCGCATCGAGTTGGGGCGGCAGAAGTCCCAAAACTCGACCAGCACCGGCTGGCCGCGCAGGCGGTCGAGGCGCAGCGACTTCACGTTCACCCAGCGCAGGTGCGTGAGGAACGGCGGAGCGGGGATCGTGTCGACGGGGGCTCGCACGATCACGAGGTTATAGGCAAACTAGGGCGTCGCTGGCCAAGCGATGCGAGGACGCAGGGAGCGTCGCGTGCTCAGCACGCGAGCGACCGAAGACGCCGCAGCGCGCCGGCCAGCGACGCCCTAGTTATCGACGCCCAAGCGGTCCCACATATACAGCTGGATGCACTCGTTGGCGAGCTCTTCGGCGCGCTCGCGGGAGAGGCGGGGGAGCACCGCGTCGAGCGCCTGGTCCTCGGCGACGCCCTCCTGAAAGGCCTCCTCGCCGCGGAAGCCGGCGGCGATCTTCAGCGCCTCGCGGCGGTTGTCGCCGAGGCGGTTGAACACGCCCTGCAGGAACGTGGTGTTGGCGATCGGCTGCCCCACCTCCAGCGACGCGTGCCAGGCGGCCAGCAGCTGCAGGTCCTCGTCGTCGAGGTCGGCGATCGTTTTGGCGTAATGCACCGACAGCTCCTGATCGGGGATGTCGTCCACCCACGCTCTCACCACCTCGCCCACCAGCTGCCGGCGCGCCTCGCGGCCGATCGACTCGGCAATCACGCGGATCGCGTCCTGCGGCTCGATGAAGCAGAGTGGCATCGACGCAGACTGTAAGCGCCGGTGAGGACGACACTTTTCGGCTTCGCGGCCACCGACCGGCCCGGTCGGAGGCGTGGTTGTACATGAACTTTTCAGACGCCAACCAAACCTAGACAACAAAAATGAGATCGCGAGTTGGTTGGCGCCCAAAAAGAACACATTGCACAGCACCCGCCCCCTTTGCACCCGCGCCCTGCCGCTCTCACAGCTCCAGCGCCTCGCGCGCCCGCTCCAGCACGTGCTCGTTGGCGACCGCGGCGGGGAAGCCGAGCGTGGCGCGCTCACCCGCACCCCAGTTGGCGAGCGCCTGATCGAACGCTTCCAGCGGCACCGACATCGCCTCGGCCAGCCGCTTGGCGCGGTGTTCGAGGTGCATCGGCTCGCCGATCGCGAACAGGCGCTTGGCGGCGGTGGTGGCGAGGTCGTCGTGGGCGGGGCCGAGCGCGTTGGCGAAGCACAGCGTTTCGGCGCGCAGGTCGCAGAGGCCGACGCGGCCCAGCGTCACCAGCAGCTCGTAGCGGCCCATCCGCGCGAAGCCCGGCAGCGTCAGCCGTTCGAAGATCCGTTCGAAGCGCCGGGCGGGCGACCACGCGGCGTCGCCTGCGTACGCCTGCGCCTGGGAGCCGGCGCGGGCGGCCCACTCCCGGTAGGCGCGCAGCGTGGCGTCGCCGCGCGCGGGGTCGTGGGAGGTACGTGGGCCGAGCGGGACGTCGCCGAGGTCGGGCAGCTCGCCGGCGCGCCAGTCGACGCGCAGCGCCCGGCGGATGCCGGCGAACGGCTCGGCGCTCTCCAGCGGGCAGAGGTAGGCGCTGAGAAACGCCATCCACAGCGCCTGCTCGGGGTCCTCCTGCTCACGCATCTCCGCGTACAGGTCGGGCGGCGCCGATCTCAGCGCCAGCAGCCGGCCCTCGGCGAAGGCGATCTCCTGCGCGAGGCGCTCGGCGTCCTCGGAGGCGCGCAGCCCGGTGGCCAGCGGCGAGCGGTAGCCGTCGTCGTCGGCGCGCTGTTCGTGGCTGACCTGCAGCCCGGCGCGGCGGCGTCCCTGTGGGGTGCGGTGCGCGCCGGTCGCGTCGCGCCCCGCCGCCCTGCTCCGCTCGCCCGCGCGCCCCTCGGCGCCCGTGCGCGAGCGCGAGCGGCCGCCGGCGCGCTCGGGTTCCAGCCCAGGCACTGTCTCGCGGCAGATCGGGCAGCGCTCGATAAAGCGGTTGTGTCGGCAAAACCTCGCCATTTGCGGCAGTTTAGGGCGCGATTCGCGAACCGACGTGGTTGGAGCCCAGAATCGGCATGTTCTACGCTGCGCCCGGCGTGGCGACCGGTGGGAGGAAACCCCGCTCGCGCGCCCGCGCGGCGCCGGCGCGGCGCTCGTGGTCGAGCTCGACCACGTAGTTGGAGAAGTCGACCTGGATCGTGTGGCGCTTGGAAGCCTGGTAGCGGCGCGCCTGGCGGCGCATCATCGCCTCCATGTCCGTGCGCATCCGCGCGGCCGGCGGCAGCGCGTAATCGCCGCACAGGTGCTCAGCCACCAGCCGGCCCTGGATCTCGGCGATCGGCATGATCGCCCCCCACGGCTGCACGAAGCCGATGAAGTAGAGGCCCGGGTGGGCGGGGTCGAAAACCCGCTTGTACAGCACCAGGCGGTTCTCGGGCGCGGCGACGAGGTCGTCGTCGAAGAACGGGAAGGCGATCTTGTAGCCGGTGCAGTACACGATCAGGTCGGCCTCCTGCTCGCTGCCGTCGGCGTAAAGCACCCGCTCGCCGTCGAGCGCCGCGATCTCCGGCTTGACCTGGATCGCGCCGTGCGCGAGGCGGTCGAGGATTCGCGAGGAGACCGTCGGGTGGGCCTCGCCGAGGCGGTGGTCGGGGAGCGGCAGGCCGTAGCGGTCCATCGGGCCGACCGTGAGCCGCGTGACCAGCTGCATCCCGCGTAGCAGCCACGGGAAGGGGATGCGGCTGGGTTTGACGCCGGCGTCGAGCGGGCGGCCGAGGATGTACTTGGGCACCACGTGCACGCCGCGGCGGGCCACCAGCGTGGTGGAGCGCGCGTGGTAGGAGGCGTCGACGGCGATGTCCATCGCGCTGTTGCCCATCCCCACCACCACCACACGCTTGCCGGCGAGCTGCGAAGGCTGTTTGTAGTGGTGCGCGTGGATCTGCTTCCCCGCGAACGTGCCGGGGATCGGCGGCTCCGGCCAGCGCGGGTTCCAGTGGTGGCCGTTGGCGAGGAGCAGCGCGTCGTAGCGACGGGTTTCGCGGCCAGTGGAGCCCCCTGCGCCAGTGCCCACAGACCCCGCACCCGAGCCCTCGGCACCGACCAGGTCTGCGGCCCCTGCCCCCGCGCCCGCCTCGGCGCCCTCGCGCTTGCCCGCCCCCGCGATCGTCACCTCCCAGCCGCCGTCAGGCAGCGGACGGGCGTGCTCGACGGAGGTGTTGAACGTAATTTGCGGGCGCAAACCAAAGTGGTCGACGTAGGCGTCGAAGTAGCGCGCGATCTGGTCGTGCCGGGGAAAGTCGGGGTAGTCGGGTGGCATCGGGAAGTCGGCGTACTCCATGCGCTCGCGCGAGGTGTTGATGTGCAGCGTGGAGTACGACGAGGACATGCCGTTGCGGTTGCCGAACACCCAGTTGCCGCCGACCTTGTCCGACGCCTCGAAGCAGTCGAACGAGATGTCGCGGTCGGCGAGCGCCTTCGCCGCGGTGATCCCCGAGGAGCCGGCGCCGATGACGCAGGCACGGGGAGAGTCGCTGTTTGTGATCATTCGCCCGTCGCCGTCATGCCTATGGCCAGTCGAGCTGCTCAGCCAGCTCCACGGGCCCCAGCTCGATCAGCGCGCTGCGCTCCATCGGCTTGTACTCGCCGTCGCGGAGCGCAAACCAGTGCACCCGGCGCCCTTGGTGGTCGATGATCAACACCTCATCGACGTCGTGGTCGGCGTAGAAGGCGAACTTCTTCCATGACTCATCCCCCGGCGAGACGACCTCGATCACGAGCGCGGCGGTGCTCTGATACACGCCCCGGGGAAACGCACGGTGCAGGCCGCCGTCGGGCACCCGGAAGTTGCCTTTGCCCTGCCGCCCGAGCCCGAACTCATTGATGAGCGGCACGAGACCGGCACGACGTGCGAGCGGGCTCAGCAGCTCGGCGAGTTGCTGAAGAATGTACTGGTGTTCTCCAGTGGGTATCGGGTTCATGTGCAGCACACCATCCCACACCTCGTCCCAGCGGTCGAGGTCGTGCCGCTCGCGATACTCGCGCAGCTCCTGAAGCTCAATCGGCTCGGGGTCACGGACGAACGTTGCCACCCGGGAAGCGTAGCGCGAACTGTGGCTGGGGTCACGGTGGCGCAGACAGCAAGCAGCCGCGAATATGCGGCTCGCGGGCCCGAGCTGACCTGGCCAACACAGGGCGGGCCACTCCACGCTTACGCCTCGCCTGCGGCCCTGCTGAAGCTGACCGGCCACCTCAGCCTTCCGCTTCCTCCACGAGTTCGGAGTTGGCAATCCATCTTCATGTTGAACTTCGCGCTCGCGTTGCTCGTAGGAAGACACTATTAGGTGGGTGGCCTCGAGCTTTGGTGGGCATCAAGGATTAGCCCTGCAGCGCATAGCAGAGCCCATGCTTGGGCAACGAATGTCCAAATGCGCTCTTCGAGCCCCCGGTAGCCGGCGAACGAGTCTTTGAGTACCCACGTGACAATGAAGGCAACCATAAGCACAAATGCGCCGCCTAACACGAGTCGCGCGAGCCGATGCGGCCACACCGCGCGGGCGAATGCGAAGCCGGTTAGCAGGAGCGATGCAAAGATACCGAGGGTAAACCACTCATGTGCGTAGTGATGCCAGGAAAGTGTTCCCGCCGTTTCACGTGCCTTGCACACCGAGTTCAATATCGGTGAGCAGTCCATTTGCAGTTGCCCGACGACAACCGCGCACACGCCGGCAAGCACGAACGACAGCGGCACCGCACGCGGCCAAGGCCGCGTGCGCAGCGCGGGTGCGATCGCGGCCGCCAGCGCGATGAAGCCTACACCCCAAACCCACAGGAAAATTGTGAAGATCCAGGGGTTCGCCGCGCCGTTACGCCCAAGTTCGCTGATGAACTGGCGAACGGGCGAGTAATGGGGTTCGAGAGCGTCGGCGAGTATCCATCCGCCGACGAACACTACCTGTGCGGCGATGGCAGCCCATGCCAGCAGACACGCCCGGCGGCGCGCGGCAGCCGGGAGAGGCGGCCACCCATCTTCCCTAAGCCGAAGCGCAGCATTCATAGCACGATCCTGTTTCATGAAAGTTACCCGTCCAGTGAACCCCCACTGCTTGTAGCCGATCGTATCAGGCCGCAGAGCGAGCTGTAACTGTTTTAGCCGGTCTCCAGCGGCTCCCAGGGTCCTCGTGTGAGGTTTGCGCTCATGTTCTCGCGGTCGCCCTGGCTGGGGTGACAACTCGTTACGCTCACCCTATAGGTGACTCGATGCCGTCGGAATCGAGCCAGCCGCTATGCCTCTTCGTTGGGAGCGCGTACCCACAGGTTCCCGGTGCGCGCGGTGGCTGGCAGGTCGGTCCCCCCGCTGGGTGGCTCATCGTTGGGCTTCTTGGACGAGTTCGCTGTTGGCGATCTCGATTTTTGCGTTGAATACGATGGCGGAGTTCTCTGAGGGAAGATCGAGGATGGCGTCGACGATCTCATTCAGAAAGGTCGAGCCGCATCCGGTTGCCTTCGGGACGGCAAAGTCGGCGGTGACCATCGACATACCGTTGACGACTAGGATTCCCCCTTGTTCCATGGTGGTCTTCTTACCGGCGTGTCCGCCGAGCCCGGCGGACACGCCGGTGGTGAGGGTGATTTGGATTGGGTTGGTGTTGGAGCCGATCTCGCATTCGTGGGCGAAAAACTGGTTTTCCAGCCGTAGCTTGATTGGCAGGGTCAACGACCACCATTTTGGTCCCATGCGCAGCCAGATCGCGCTCGCCGGTGCGGCGAGTTCGGCTGTGATGCTGAGTGGGTGTCCACCCAGATCGGGGCCCGGCTGCGCGACGTTCGTGAGGCTTTCGTCGTTGAGCGCCGGCGCGAACTCTTTCAAGAACGTTTCTTGTTCTTCGAGCAGCCCTCCTTGGAGTGTCAGCGTCTTGGTGATCGCTACGGTCACGTTACCGAGCCGCATGTAGCCGCCTTCGACCTGGCCGTATATGCACCCGTCGACGCCCGCCGCTCGTGTCGGGCACTGCGAGAACACCGAATACCCGCCCGTCGGCTCGCCCGACGCCGATGAGCCGCCCACCCCCAGCACCGCCAGCGCAAGCGCCGCCGCGACAACCCCGCGTCTCATTTGCCAGCCCTTTCTCTGCGGGCGCTCGACCCTCTCCCGGCCGAACGCCGGCTACGCTGCTTTCGCTTGCGCCGCCTGGCCTTGTGCCGCTTCTTGACCTTGGCTTTGGCGTGTTTGGCCTTCGCGGGTGCCGTCGCCGTGTTTTCCTGGCTGCCGCTCGGGAACGCGACGCTCGGGCTTGGGATCACGGGCAGCGACTGCGGGGCCGTGAGCAGCGTCGGGAACCCCGGCGTGGTGAACGAAACGGGTTCTCCATGGGTGATGCCATCGGCGTTGGTGGCGGTGACGCGGTAGTAGTAGGTGGTGCCGGGCTGCAGTTCGCCGAGTGTGACGCTGACTGTCTGGGTCTGGCTGCCGCCGACGGCGCCGAGCCCCGTCGCGGGGCTGTAGACACCGGGGGCGGTGCCGATTTCGAACCCGTAGTTGGTCTGCAGCCCGTTGGTGGCGACTGTGCCCGACAGCGTCGCGGAGTTCTGGCTGATGCCGCTCGCGGCGCCGGTGCTGACGACGGGGGGTGTCGCGGCTGTGGCGGTGAATGTGCGGTCCGGTCCGATTGTCTGCACCGTGAACTGGTTGACGGCGACGAGCGCGTAGTGGTAAGTCACGCCGGGCAGCAGGCCGCTGGCAGGGATCGGCCCGACCGGTTCGGGCTGCTCGCCGGCGGGCAGCGTGCTCGAGGCGGTCGTTTCGCCTTCGGCGTACGGACTCGGGGCGCCGTTGGCGAGCTGTTCCCGGTAGTTGGGAGAGCTGGGGTTTGCGGCGCCGTTGGCGAGCGCAGCTTGGAAGCCGGCTTCGTCGATGTAGGCGAAGTGGTAGGTCGTCTGTACTTCCTCGGGGTTGACTTCGCCTGAGAGCGTCGCCGCGGTGCCGGTGATGTTTGTGGCCGCCCCGGTCACGACGGCGGGTGGCGCGTAGGGCTCGAACGTCAGGATCGGCCCGGTGACCGGCGCGCCTTTGTTGAGGTTGTTGGCATATTCGGTCGCTTCGTTTTCCACGACGACGCGGTAGTAGTAGGTGCGGCCCGACACGAGGGAGAAGAGATGCGCGTTGACGGCCTTTGGTTCGCCGATTTCGCCTCCGAGTTCGCCGCCGGCGCCTTCCGCGACGATGCCCTTCCCTTCCTTCAGTTCCTGTTCGCTTTCGGCGTATTCAAATCGGTAGCGGGTGTTTTCCTGCGCGTACACCGGGTTGACGCTCGCCACCAGCTCCACGCTCGTCGGAGTCCGTTCACGCACACCCTCACCCGCCACCGTCGGCAGCCGCGTATAGGTCTGCACCTTGCCTGTAGCAGTACCAAAGCTATTCGTCGCGACAGCCCGGTAGTAGTACGTCGCATCGACCGACGGGTTGATCAACACCACTTCTGGATATGTGGCGGTCTCGTTCCCGAACTCGCCCGGCACCGGCGCTTCCACGGTGACTTTCCTGATCGTGCCCTCCAGTTCCAGTTCTTCGCCGTTGACGGCGGCTTCACGGGCGTATTCAAACGTGACCGTCGTATTGTTGTCCCCAGGGTTCACAACCGCCGAGAGCTGAGCATTCCCCGCGTTTACAGCAGTGGCGTTCTCGGAAACGACCTTGGGCGCTTCCGGGGCGCCGGGGTTGAAGAACTCGACGTTGTCCGCCACGCGCTGGCTGGCATACAGCAACCCTTCCCCCGCTTCGCCATCAACCGCGATACCGGCCGATTCAGAAAGCCCCATTTCCGGGAACGACCGCAGTTGAATGTTTTCGGGATACGGCGGATCGTCCTGTTCGATCTTCCCCCCGACGTCCATCAACAGACGGCCCGTCGCACCAACCACCGCCATACTCAGCGACCTTTGCCCACTAACAGGGTATGGGACGTTTATCCGTTCTTCGGTCCCCTTGACGAACACGTAGGCATTGATATCAGGTGGCTCACCTGGGAGCGCTGTTTCAGTCGCGACGAATACGTCGCCCTCAGCGTCGACCGCGAACTCGCCGGGCCCGCTGCCCCCCTGTCGGAGGTGGAACTGCCTTTCCAGGCTGTCGGTGTCGGTGTACTCGTAGAATTCTTCGTAGTCATCGACGTATACGTTCCCCGACGGGCTGACAGCGACGTTCAGCAGTCGCGAGTCGAAGCCTGTGAGCTGTCCGAGGTATTCGCCGCTCGCGGTGAACTTGTCGATCACGTGGTGGCCGGTGTCCGGGACATACACGTCGCCGTAGGATGCGCTGGATGGGTCGTCGTCGATCGCGATGTCGGTAGGTTCGAGGAACTTTCCGGTTTCGATTTCGCCGGGCTGCCCGCCGAAGCCTGCGGCGGTGCCATGTTTGACTTCGCCGCCGGTTTCGTATTCGCCGCTGCCGTTGAACTGACCTCCATAGCTCTTGCCTTCGGCGCTGAACCACTCGATGCGGTCGTCGCCCTTGTCGAGCACGTACACGTCGCCGTTACCGTCGTTGACGGCGAGACCGGTCGGTTCGTCGAACTCGCCGCCGGGGCACGGGGAGGTGGTGCATGGCCCGCCGAAGCTGCCGGTGACCGCTTCATACCCGCCGCCGGCCCACGCCGCCGCGCTCCAAGATGCCAGCACACCCAGCGCGGCGAGCGCTGCCGCCATCAGCCTGCGTGCGCTTCTCATGACCGACCTCCCTTGCCGTGGCTTGACCTTCGCGCGTCGCTTGCCTTCTTCGACCTGTCTCTGCTCGCCTTCTTCGCTTTGCCCCTACTCGCCTTCGCTGCCTTCCTCGTGTGTGGGCAGCCGGTGACGGCGATCTTGGTGTTCTGGTGTATTTCGGTGCCGTTCTGCGCGACGAACAGGGTCGGCATCACGGGGCTCGATTTGCAGAGGTTCCCGAGCGCGGTGAGCGCGGAGTACTTGCCCTCGGGGAGGTAGAGCTCGAAGCTCGAGAACGGCACGTCGGGCACAGTGTTGAACGTCGTTGAGGTGACCCCGGCTTTGCTGATGTACGTGGCGCCGGTCAGGTCGACGCGGACGCCGTCGCCCTGCAGCACGATCGTCAGCGACGGGAACGCTTCGCCGCCGTGACTGACGAAATACACCGGCCCGTTCAGCTGCACCGGCAGCACGGGCGTCGAGACCTTCGCTACGCCGATGATCGACGGTGCGGGGCAGTTGGCGGGGTTCGCATCGAACACCGCGGCTGTGCATGCCTTCTGCAGCGTCGGCAGCCGTGAGGGGAGCTGCCGCGGTAGTTCGACCTTGACCTTCGCGATGTCCGCCTGCGTGCCCTGTCCCGTGTTCGGATAGACGAGCCTTGCGTCGAGGTTCGCACCGTCGGCCCTGGACGTTTGGCCCGAGGTTGAGACCGTGAACTGCGGCTTGAATTTCAATGCCTCACAGTTGGTGACCTGAAACGACGAGGACTCGCTCGCGCTCACCGCCTGAGTGCTCGTCGTGGTCCCCGTGATGCTCATTTTGTTGCAGCTCGTCGGGTTGAACGTGAAGTTCCCGCCCGTCCCGACCGTCACGTTCACGAGCCGCAACTGCAGCGGGATGCCATCGAGCTCGGTCGGCAACGGGTCGGAGGTCACCGTCAGCTGCGCGTTCGCCGGGTTCACGCTGATCGCCGAGCGGACCACAACGGTCCCGACACCCGTCGTGCCCGAGAGAACGAATGGGCCGGCCTTCGCGGGCACCACGATCGACAGGCCATACGGCGCGCCCCTGTAGGAGCTCGTGATGTATACCTTCCCGCCCTTGACGAGGAACGGGTCGGCACCCGGCCCCGTCTCGACGGTGACTTCCCCGATCAAACTTTCCGGGCCGCACGTCCCCTGCGCCGCCTGCGGTTCTTCGCACAGCTTCACATTCGACAAAGCACCCAGCAGCCCGGGCGGCATCGTGATCTGCACTCCATTCAAGAACTCTTCATCATCGCCACGTCCCATCGACAGCGTGAACGGCGAGTAGCCGCCCGCCTGGTTACTCGTCGTACCCGAGCTGAACGACGGGCTGAACCGCGAACCGAAGCAATTTTCGTTGATATCGAACACACTCACCGGTGTCGCGTCCGGTGTAAACGGCGTGCTCCATGGTGTCAGCTCCGCCGTGGTCTGCACCTGCCCGCACGACCGCGGGTTCGCGAGCGTCGCACGCTCTCCCCCCTGCAACGTCAATTTCAGTTCGCTGAACGGCAACTCCGGCGTGTCTTCGAACACCGTCGTGATCTGCCCCGTCTGCTGGTTGATGTACCCCTTTCCTTCGAGCTTCACGACGATCCCGCCTTCGCCTTCGCTGACAAACTGCAGATACAGATGCACCATCCGCCCCAGCGCCGCGTCTTCCGGCGTACACGTACCATCCAACCCCGTGCATTCAGGCGACCCCAAGTACACCTGGCCGGTCAGCTGTTCTTCGATCGCCGGGCTCTTCACGCGCACCGTCCCGACCTGCGAGTCGCGCGGACAGTTGGCCTTCGCGGCCGGCTGCGCCTGCCCTCGTTCACCAGCGGGACCATAGAACTCTTCATTCGTACACACCCCCAAACCATCCGCCGCCGACGGGCTGATCACCGTACCCAGCGGTAGCGTCACCGACGTACGCTTCACATACGGCGTCGCCAACCCATCCGGTTCGGTGTTCTGCGGCAACGTCAACGAGAACTGGTAGCCCGCCGGCGCACCCGCTTCCAGCGTATCCGGCACCATCGACACACCCGGCGTAAACGACAGCTCACCGCAACCCGTCGGCGTCCCCAGTAACGCATCAGCCGTACCCGGGCCGCCGAACACCCCCGGCGCTTCCCACGAATCCACTTCAAGTACGCCCCTCAGCGATTCGGAGCACTGTGAGGGATTCGTCAACAACGGCACACGCTTCTCATTCGCCGTCGGGAAACTTCCGCTCGCTTCTTCGACGCCGGGACCACCAAAGCTTACGGGCGGAAAACCACCACCAGCGCCCCTTGCGGCGGAATCTCGCCCGGGGCCGTCGTGTTCGGCGGGATCGCCCCAGATCGTGACCGATGACATGTAAAATGCTGCGCCCGTGGTGATGTCGCCGACGGTGACACGCGCGTTGTATTCACCATCGGAAAGCACACTCGCATCGATCCGCACCGGGAAGAACAGCGCGTCGAACGCGAACGCGAGTGGCTCACCCGGCGCCGGCGCGATGTTATACACCGGCACCGTAAACGTCAGACGCCCTGGCGGGGTCGCGAGGACGATCAACGTCGCCGTGCCCACCATCGTGTCGCGAGGGCAGTTCCCGGCGTTCTCGACTTCGGCCATCGTGCACCGCGCCACCCCGACTGTCGTACCAAGCAGCCCGCGCGGCAAGCTGAAGCGCACATCCTTTGTCGGCGACGACGGCGCAGACGGAAAGGACGGGAAGCGTGGATCGGCGACCGTGTTCAGGAAGAATGCCTGCGTCAGGTTCGGATGCCCGCCAGCCTGGCTGCTCGACGTCACGGCCAGCGACCCGCCCTGCGCGACCCCGTGGGGCGCCGGTACCGAGCTAATCGTCACAGGATCATTGACCGACGCGCCAAGGGCACCGCCTCCCGATACCGACGCGCTGTTCAGAAGACACCCGACCGCCATCGCCGGTACCTCACAGGACGCAACCGGCAGCGAAGACTCTACTTCGACCGGGATCGTGACGATCAGCGTATCCCCTGGATCGACCGGTTCAGGCGTAATACACGAGACAGCCGCGGAAGAGAACTTGCAAGCCAAGCTATCATTCTGTTCTTCGACCGTATTAGCCTCGGGGACGTGATATGTGTTGACACCGAACGCGCCTGTCGCGACCAGCCCTTCCGGCAGCGCGTCGCTGACCGTCACCGTGCTACCGTTGGTCGATGCGCCCCCGACATTGACGGCGGTGACCACGATCGAATTGACGTCCGGACCAACGTTCGCTTCACCAGGCTTGAAGTTCGTCGGCGTGGACACCGCCATGATCCGCCACTGCGGACCCGCCGTTTCCCCAGCCGCAGACGCAGCCCACGCAAGCACTGCGACTGCGACAGCAAGCGCCGCGACCCAGCGTGACATGGAACCGCTCATGATTTCACCCTCCGGTCGTTCCGTGCTCTCCTGGCCTTCCCCTGCTTGACTGCCTTGCTCTTGCGTTTCACCCGCACGCACTTCCCGTGGCTCAGCCTCCTTCTGCTGGCGCACTTGACCGCCTTCGGCACGCTCTTCTTCGCTTCAGCGGGTGCCGCGACTTCCGGCGGTGGATTGCCGAGCCCCGAGAACGTCGCGCTCGCCGGAGGCGTCAACGGCGAGGGCACATTCGGCGGGCCCTGACAGACCGCGCCTTCGCACGGCACCGCCGACGGCGGAAACGGTTCACCCGGATGCGGGACACGCGCATCATAGACGTCATAGCCACCATCGGTATCGCCGGGCAGGAGACCTTCACTCGTCGCGATGAAGACGTCATCACCGTTTTCACTGCTATCCAGCAAGAAAGCGTCACGCGGACTGCGGCCGGTCGAGATCAGGTACACCACGCCGTTCTCCCACTCATACACATCGATCCCCTGAATACAGCTATCGAGTTCATGACACCGCACCGGCGGGGAGTTCGTGTTCGAATCCTGCGGGACCAGCGGCGTGTACGTTTCGAAGAAGACGCGACTTCCATTCGAGGAGATCCCACGCTCGTCCACCATCCCGGGGACACCTTCCGGTCCTTCCGGGGTAATGTTGACCTTTCCCTCCTCGAAGGCTTCCTCGAAGCTCAGGTGCGACATCGAGGCAAACGCCGGAGCCACACCCGCCGGCGCACACGACACGCAGCCAATTGTGTTCGCCGGCACGCTGTAGCGATAGATCTGTTGAAAGCCGACGCTGTTGAACGACCCCGACAGCTGCGAGGAGGTCTGGAACACCAGCACAGAGCCATCGCTTGAGAGCCGGGCCTCCGGCACGCTCGCACCCGGTTCCGGAAGCTGCACGACATTTGTAACACTGCCACCATTCGCGCCCGCCGACCACAGCTCGAGCTGCGCCGGTTCACCCCCAGTTGCAGGATGCACGAACGCGAACGCCGAGCCGTCGCTGTCACTCGCGAGAATTTCCCCCGGCACCACGCCCGGCAGATACGTGAGCGCACCCGTATCCACGTCGAAATCGTACGTCTTCGGTCCGCTCCCGGGCGACGCTTCCTCCGCCGCCTGCGTCAACGCGCTCGCGCTCTGAAAGAACGCTTGCGAACCATCCGGCGAGGCAAACACATACGCCGACTGGAAAGCCTTACCCAAATCTTCCCCTTCGTCGTAAGTCGGGTTGGGCATCGCCAGCACCCCGCCCGGCGCGGACGCAGGCAGCCCACCATCGTCTGGGAGCAAGTTGTCCTGAGAGACGAGCACCGACCTGTGCTGCGCACCAGCGCCTTCGCTCTCGCGCACATACAACTCCGGAGGATCGGTCGCGCAATCGTCGCGGCCGCCACCCGCCTCACAGGACCCCGGATCGGGACTGACAAAGAACGCCCGCGAACCATCAGCCGACACCTGATTGCCACGAGTATCATGCCCATGACCCGAAGCAGCCGGCACCGCCCCAAACCGGTCGAGCTTCCCATCCGGGAGCACACCGGCCTCCCGCAGCACTCCTTCCTGCTCTTCATAGAAACCCCAAGCTTCCTGGCCGCCGGCATACGGCGCGCGTTCCGCATCTTCGGCCAGCAGCGTCCCCGAATACGCGAAATACACGGTGCTGAAGTCAGGAGTACCGCCGACCGGAACAGCAGTGGCCCGTTCACTGTCGCACCCACCCGGCGAAACCGGATCTTCGATCTCGGGACGGGCAAGCCATTCAGCGGGGGCAAACGGGTCGGGACCGGTGAGAAACAGGTCAGGACATTGTCGGCCGGAAAGCAGATCGTTGGTCACGACCATCGCATGCGAAAGATCCGGCGAGATATCGAGTTTGTTTAGCCCGTTACCCAACACGCCCGGTGGCTCGGCGGGCAGCAGGGACCGCGTGCTCCAACCCGGTTCCCCGGTCTTCTTGGTCGCCACGAACCACCTGTTATTACCCGAGGGGGTTTCCCCCATCGCGCCCGTGCCTTCGAACAACACCGCATTCCCATCCGCCGAGGCGATCCCATACTCACCCTTGGCCCCCGAATCAACGAGCGTCGTACTCGCACCGGCCTGGTTGCCGAACTTGTCCCCCGGGGAGACCTGTTCATAGAAGCGACCGTCGGGCAGCCCCGGCGCCGCCGAATACACCGGTGGCCCTTCGATTGTCGCGTACGCGGAGGCGCCTGCGGGCAGCGCCGCAAGGGTGACCAGTGCGGCGATCGGCCCAAGCGCGCGGATCGGGACGATCTTGGATGCGCCACTCCCTTTGCCACGGAAAAGGGCACGGAGCGCGGCGAAGATACCGGTGTTGCGTGGTGCCTTCGGTGAGTGCTCTGCGTCGGTCACTGTGATCCCTTTCCTCTGGTTAGCTGTGGTACTGGAGTTCATGCCGTGTGCCCCTGCTCGGGAGCCTGTGAGGAGAGCACGCTGAGCCGCTGCGCGACACCCCCACCAAGCGGGGTCAACTCCCATGCGTTGGGCTCCCCGCTGTGGCGGCCCCCGCCCGTATTCACCGCGAGCCCAAGGCGCTCCAAACGCCGCAAGAGCTTCGATATCTGACCCGGGTCCGAGACCCCCGCGCCGTCGGCGACCGCGCGGTTGCTCACACCCGGCCGGTCGGCGATGCACTCCAACACCCGGGCCGTGCGATAGGTGAGACGCATCTCAACCCCATCCAGCGGGTCGGGCTCTGAGTGCGCGCCCACCTCCCAACGGCTCCCGGGCGCCGGGCTCACCGCGGGCACTGCGGGCGCCGGGCGCTGCTGTTCACGACGCGCCGCCCGTGGCCCCAGATACTGGAGCGCGATCATTCCCATCAACTCATCGAGCAGGCCCGTCAACGGCCGACGATCGCCGGCGCGCAGCCGCGCATAGATGATGCCGAACGCCCCGCCCACTAGGCCTTCGGCGGTCACCAGCGTGCACTCCTCGCCGCGTGTGCCCTCACGACGACCCTCGTCCAACACGCCCGCCAAACGTGTGAGGATCCGCTCGCGCCGCTCCAGCACCGCCGGCCCGCCGTGCAGCGCGTGTACCACACAGATCCGCGCCAGCACCGGCTCGGCATCCAGCAACGAGAGAATCGCCCACAACCCGCCGCGCACCCGCTCACGCCACTCGAGACCCTCCGGGTTGGCGGCCTCGAGCTGGCGCTCCACCCGCGCGACCACCTCGTCGAGCAGCGCCACCAAACACGTTTCGCGGTTGCCGAACAGTTCGTAGAACGTCCGCCGCGACACTCGCGCCCGGCCGGTGATCCGCGCCACCGAGGTCTGCTCATAGCCAAACTCGTCAAACGCAGCCGCGGCCGCCACCAGCAGCCGCGCGCGCTGGATCTCGTCCACCTTCACCCGCGGCGTGTTCCGAGAGAACACCAGCTGGCCGGGCTCACGCACCGAACGCCGCCGCGCCGTTGGCAGCGGACGCTCGGCGACACCCCGATGCCCGGTTACTCCTCCGCCACCAAGCGCAGCCGCGGTCATCAACACCACCCCCGAGCACATGCGGGTGACAGATTCCCGGCAACCCGCGTCACCGTCGCCGAGACCGGGGCCGCAGGGAACCAACCCCCGGAGGGGGAAAGAGAAAAGCGGCGCAACCGCGCCGGACGAGGAACCCCGCCGGCTAGAGCCCTAGCCGAAGAGAGAGAGAGAGAGAGAGAGATGCGACAGCGCCAAGCTGGCGCATCTAGCATCGGCCCCACGGCCGATGGCGCAGGTCCCCATCATGAGTCTCCCTCTAGAAACCACGCGAAAACAACTCCCTCATCGCTTTGATCCAGCCCCTCTCCCAGTCCTGCAAAAAGACCCTGCGAGCGCTTGACGTCAACCACAAAGCGGAATGACCCCAACCAGACCCTATGTACACCGGTATCCACCATACGGGAACCGGACAGTCAGCGCAACGTAACACTTCCCTGCTCAGATGTCAAGTCCCTAACCTTCGGCGGGGGGCTGCGCGACGAAGCTCCTCCCTCTCACACCTCGTGAACCACCTCGGAAGGGAACGACCTACTGCGGGCCGGCCGGCGCTGTGGGCGGGATCGCTGGCGCGATGCCGACACGATCCGCGGACCGCGGCGCTCACATTTCTCTGCCCGTCCTTGAGCCTGGCCATGGTCGCTCTGAGACTCCCCGGAGGGGGAGAAACCGGTCCCTTCGTCCCAGATATGTTCGCGGCGCGTGAGACCCATGACGACCTCCAGATCGAAGAATGGCTTGTCAACGACCTCGCCGACGATCTCCAGGTCAACAGCCGGGCTCTGGCCCGCAAAGCTTCGGCGTTCAACACAGCGCTGGCTTTGCTGATGTTCACTGTCATCGTCGAGCTGGCGTGGAGACTATGATGAGCGGCAGGGAGTCCGCCACCACGCACCCACACCCCCATGACCTCGCGCACGGGTCACCCTGCCGCCACCGCAAAGGCCCACGGCGACCGCCACTTCGAACAAATGATCCTTCCCAGCATCGGCTTTCTCGGGATTGATCCGTTACCTGCGTGAGCACCTCGGACGAGCTGCCCCACACCGCCCCTGAGTGCGGCGGCGGCGCTAATCCACGCTCATCGCCCCGCTGACGTGGTCCGGCGGGCCCTCGGGGCCTTCGTCGGCATCGGCGTGGCCGGGAATGCCGGCGTCTTCGGGAAGCGGAGCGCCCGCTGAGCCGCCACCGGCCGGCCCGCCGGCGGGGTGGCCGTTGCGTTTGGTTGCGAGGTAGCGATCGACCATCCGCGCGCACTGGCGGCCCTCGTTGATGGCCCACACGATCAGCGACTGGCCGCGGCGCGCGTCGCCGGCGGCGAACACGCCGTCGACCGAGGTGGTGTAGGGGGCGACGGCCTTGACGTTGCCGCGCGGGTCCTTCTCGACGCCCAGCTGGTCGAGCAGCGCCGCTTCGGGGTGCAGGAAGCCCATCGCCAGCAGCACCAACTGCGCGGGCAGCTCGCGCTCGGTGCCGGCGACCGGCGCGAACGGCGGCGCGGACTCGGCCCGGGCGACGTGCAGCGCGGCCACGCCGCCGTCGGCGTCGCCGCTGAAGGAGATGGTCGCCAGCGAGTAGTCCTGCTCGCCCACACCTTCCGTGCGGGCCTCCTCCATGGCGTAGGAGAGCCGGTACTTCAGCGGCCACTCCGGCCACGGCGTGCGGTCGTCGGGGCGGTGGGAGGGCGGCTCGGGGAGCAGCTCCAGCTGCACGATCGAGGCGGCGCCCTCGCGTAGCGCGTTGCCGACGCAGTCGGCCCCGGTGTCGCCGCCGCCGATCACCACCACGTGCTTGCCGTCGGCGGTGATGGGCGCGCCCGCCGTCGCGTCGGCGGCAGGACCGTCCGCGTCGGGCGAGCGCCGCGCGCCGCCATCGGCGGAAGAGGCCGCGGCGGCCGCCAGCTGGTGGGACACCCAGCGGTTGCGCTGGTAGAGGTAGTCCATCGCGAAGTGGACGCCCTCCAGCTCCCGCCCCGGCACGGGGAGGTCGCGGGGGACGCGCGAGCCGGTGGCGAGCACCACAGCGTCGAAATCGGAGCGCAGCTGGGCGGCGGAGATGTCGCTGCCGACGTCCACCCCGCAGCGCACTTGCACGCCCTCGTCGATCAGCTGCTGCACGCGCCGCTCCACCACGTGCTTCTGGATCTTGAAGTCGGGCACGCCGAAGCGCACCAGGCCGCCGGCTGCCTCGTCGCGCTCGAACAGCGTGACGTCGTGCCCTGCGCGGCGCAGCTGCTGAGCTGCCGCCATGCCCGCGGGGCCGGAGCCGACGACGGCGACGCGCTGGCCGGTGAGCTGGCGCGGGGAGGGCGGCTCCGGTCGGATCCACCCCTCCGCCCAGGCGCGCTCGACGATGGCGTGCTCGATCTGTTTGATCGTGACGGCGTCGCCCTCGCGGATCTCCAGCACGCACGCGGCCTCGCACGGGGCGGGGCAGAGGCGGCCGGTGAAGTCGGGGAAGTTGTTGGTGGCGTGCAGCTGCGCGATCGCCTCGCGCCAGCGGTCGCGATAGACGAGGTCGTTCCAGTCGGGGATCAGGTTGCCCAGCGGACAGCCGTTGTGGCAGAACGGCACCCCGCATTCCATGCAGCGCGCACCCTGGTCGCGCAGCTCCGGCTCCGGGCGCACGACCATGAACTCCTCGTAGTCGTGCGCGCGGGCGTGGGCGTCGCGGTAGGGAACGCCGCGGCGCTCGATCTGCAGGAAGGCTCCCAGCTTGCCCATCAGCTGTTCGAGGTGGGGGACGAGGTGTGGGCGTACGTGCGCATATTAAGTTTCGAGTCCTGTAAGACTATGGCTATACACAACGCAAAAAGTTAATACACACGCTCACGCGGCGGGCACTCCCTGGGCCCGCTCTTCTTCGCCTTCGGCCTGCTCTTCTTCGGCTGCCAGCTCCCCCAGCACGCGCTTGTAGTCACGCGGCATCACCTTCACAAACACGCCGCGCGATAGTAGCTCCTCCCACTCGGCCAGCACGCGCGCGGCGACGGGGGAGTCGGTGCGCTGCTGGTGCTCGGCGATCATCGCGCGCAGCTCGATCGCGTCGGCCGGCGCGAGCGGCTCGAAGTCGACCATGCCCATGTTGCAGCGCTTGGCGAACGCGCCCTCGTCGTCCAGCACGTAGGCGACGCCGCCGGACATACCGGCGGCGAAGTTGCGCCCGGTGGCGCCCAGCACGACGACGCGCCCACCGGTCATGTACTCGCAGCCGTGGTCGCCCACGCCCTCCACGACCGCCCACGCGCCGGAGTTGCGCACGGCGAAGCGCTCGCCGGCGAGGCCGCGGAAGAAGGCCTTGCCGGAGGTGGCGCCGTAGAGGACGGTGTTGCCGACGATCACGTTGTGCTCGGCCACGAACTCGGCGTTCATGCCGGGGCGCGGGCGCACCGCGAGCACGCCGCCGGAGAGACCCTTGCCGGCGTAGTCGTTGGCGTCGCCGCGCAGCGTGAACGTGACACCGGGCGCCAGCCAGCCGCCGAAGCTTTGGCCGGCGGAGCCTTCGAAGTCGACCGCGATCGAGTCGGGCGCCAACCCCTGTTCGCCGTGCGCGCGGGCGATGTGACTGGAGAGAATGCCGCCGACACAGCGGTTGACGTTGCGGATCGGCAGCTGCACGGACACGCGCTCGCCCCGCTCGATCGCCGGGCCGGCGCGCTCCACGAGCTGCCAGTCGAGCGCGTCGTCGAGCACCGCCGGCGGCGGCTGCACACGCCGGCGCGGCTCGCCGTCAGGAAGGTGGATATGGGTGAGGATGTGGGTGAGGTCGACGCCGCGCGCCTTCCAGTGCTCGATCGCGGAACCGGCCTCCAGCAGGTCGACACGGCCGATCGCCTCATCCAGTGAGCGCAACCCCAGCGCGGCCAGCAGCTCGCGCACTTCCTCGGCGACGTAGAAGAAGAAGTTGACCACCTGCTCGGGCGTGCCCTTGAAGCGTTCGCGCAGCACCGGGTCCTGTGTGGCGATCCCCACCGGGCAGGTGTTGAGGTGGCAGGCGCGCATCATGATGCAGCCGGTGGCGATCAGCGGCGCGGTGGAGAAGCCCATCTCGTCGGCGCCCAGCAGCGCCGCGATCAGCACGTCGCGGCCGGTCTTCAGCTGGCCGTCGGTTTGCACGACGATGCGGGAGCGCAGCTCGTTGAGCAGCAGCGTCTGCTGGGTCTCGGCGAGCCCGATCTCCCACGGCACGCCGGCCGACTGGATCGAGGAGAGCGGCGAGGCGCCGGTGCCGCCGTCGTGACCGGCGATCAGCACGCGGTCGGCGTTGGCCTTCGACACGCCCGCCGCCACGGTGCCGACGCCGACCTCGGAGACGAGCTTCACCGACACCTGCGCCTGCGGGTTGGAGCAGCGCAGGTCGTAGATCAGCTGCTTGAGATCCTCGATCGAGTAGATGTCGTGGTGGGGCGGCGGGGAGATCAGCCCGACGCCGGGGGTGGTGTGGCGGATGGAGCCGATGTACTTGTCGACCTTGTCCCCAGGCAGCTGGCCGCCCTCGCCCGGCTTGGCGCCCTGCGCCATCTTGATCTGCAGCTCGTCGGCGTTCACCAGGTAGTTGATCGTCACGCCGAAGCGGCCGGACGCCACCTGCTTGATCGCCGAGCGGCGGCGGTCGCCGTTGGGGTCGGGGTGGAAGCGCACCGGGTCCTCGCCTCCCTCCCCGGTATTGGAGCGCCCGCCCAGCCGGTTCATGGCGATCGCCAGCGTCTCGTGGGCCTCGCGCGAGATCGAGCCGAGCGACATGGCGCCGGTGCAGAAGCGCCGCACGATCTCCTTGGCGGGCTCGACCTCGGACAGGGCAACCCCTCCCCCTCCTCCCCCATCCAAACCCGCCGCGACGCCCGCGGAGGAATCGCCCGTGGACGCGGCCCGGGAGCCGTCCGCCGCGGTTTCGCAGCGCAGCCGCAGCAATCCCCGCAGCGTGGCCCGCCGGGCGGCATCCTCGTTGACCGCGCGCGCATACTCGCGGTACTTGGCGTAGGCGGCGCTGGCGCGCACCGAGTCGTGCGCCTGCGCGTCGCCGCCGAGCGCGGCGTGCACCTGGGCGTCGTCGCAGGAGCGCACGGCGTGCTGCACCAGCGCGATCGTCTCCGGGTTCCAGATGTGGTGCTCGCCGTCGCGCCGCCACGCATACACCCCGCCGACCGGCAGCAGGTCGTCGTGCGGCGCCGGATAGGCGCGCGCGTGACGCTCCAGCGCCTCCACGGCCAGCTCGCGCAACCCGACGCCGCCGATCCGCGAGGCGGTGCCGGTGAAGTGGCGGTCGATCAGCTCGCGCGACAAACCCACGGCCTCGAAGATCTGCGCCGAGCGGTAGGACTGGATCGTGGAGATGCCCATCTTGGAGATCGTCTTCAGCAACCCTTTGCCGATCGCCTTGACGACATTCTGCGCCGCCTGCTCGGCCGCGGACGACGGCGCGGGAGCACCCGCTGTTGTCGAGGAAGGGGAGGAGGAGGGGGATGGGACTGCCACCCCGGACCCGTTGCCGGCCTGAGTTATCGCACCGAAATACACCAGCTCGTCGAGCGTCTCCAGCATCAGATAGGGGTTGATGGCGCTGACGCCGTAGCCGATCAGCGTGGCGAAGTGGTGGACCTCGCGCGGCTCCCCCGACTCCAGCACGATCCCGGCGCGCAGGCGGGTGCCTTCGCGCACGAGGTGGTGGTGGACGGCCGACACCGCCAACAGCGACGGGATCGGCGCGCGACGGGCGTCGATGGAGCGGTCGGAGAGGATCAGGATGTTGACGCCGTCGGCGATCGCCGCTTCGGCCCGCTGGCACAGCCGCGCCAGCGCCCCCTCCATCCCCTCGGGGCCGTCGGCGACCGGCCAGGTGATGTCGAGGGTGCGGGCGGAAAACTCGTCGTGGGCGACGTGGCGGAGCGTCTCCAGCTCGTGGTTGAGCAGGATCGGCTGGCGCAAGATCAGCTTGTGGGCGTGCTCGGGCGTCTCGTCGAACAGGTTGCGCTCGGTGCCGAGGCTGGTCGCGAGACTCATCACGATCTCCTCGCGGATCGGGTCGATCGGCGGGTTGGTCACCTGCGCGAACAGCTGCTTGAAATACGAAAACAGCGGCGGCGCCTGGTCGGAGAGGACCGCCAGCGAGAGGTCGTTGCCCATCGAGCCGACCGGCTCCTGGCCGTCGCGCGCCATCGGCGTGAGCAGCACGCGGAGGTCCTCCTGGGTGTAGCCGAACGCGCGCTGGCGGGCGTGCAGCGGCTGCGAGGAGATCGTCACCGCGTCGGAGGGCGGGAGGTCGTCGAAGTGGATGGAGTTGCGCACAAACCACTCGCCGTATGGGCGGCGGGTGGCGATCTCGTGCTTGATCTCGCCGTCCTCCACAATCCGCCCGCGCTCCAGGTCGATCAGGAACAGCTTGCCGGGCTGCAGCCGGCCGAGCCGCTTGATCCGCTCCGGCGCGATGTTGAGCAGGCCGATCTCCGAGCCCAGCACGACCAGGCCGTCGACGGTCTCCACCCAGCGTCCGGGGCGCAGGCCGTTGCGGTCGAGCGTGGCGCCGATCACGCGCCCGTCGGTGAACGCCACCGAGGCGGGGCCGTCCCACGGCTCCATGAGACAGGAGTGGAAGGCGTAGAAGCTCTTCAGCTCCTGCGGCAGGTCCTCGCGTTCGCGGTAGGCCTCGGGAATCATCATCATCACCGCGTGCGGCAGCGAGCGGCCGGCGAGCAGCAGCAGCTCCAGCACGCGGTCGAACGTGGCCGAGTCGGAGTCGCCGGGCTTGACGACGGGGAGGATCTTGGGGAGGTCGTCGCCGAACAGCTCGCTCTGCAGCTCGCTCTCGCGGGCGCGCATCCAGCTGATGTTGCCCATCAGCGTGTTGATCTCGCCGTTGTGGCAGATCACGCGGTAGGGGTGCGCCAGCTCCCAGGAGGGGAAGGTGTTGGTGGAGAACCGCGAGTGCACCAGCGCCAGCGCGCTCTTGCAGCGCTCCTCGCGCAGGTCGGTGTAAAAGTTGGCCAGCTGGTAGGAGACCAGCATCCCCTTGTAGTTGATGGTGCGCGAGGAGCTGGAGGCCACATACAGCCCGTCCTCGTCGGCCAGCTCGCACACGCGGCGGATCACATACAGCTTGCGCTCGAACGCGTCCTGGTCGAACTCCGCCTCGCCGCCGTCCGCGGCGCCCTTCGCCGCACCGAGACCGGCCTCGCTGCTTGCGGGGGCGCCCGCCGCGGTCCGGGCGCTCGCCGCGGTCCCGGCGCCCGCCGCGGTCCCGGCGCCCGCCGGCAACTGCCCGGCCCCGACGAACAGCTGCCAGACGGCCGGCAGGCAGGCGCCGGCGGTGCGGCCAGTGTGGGCGGTGTCGCATGGCACCTCGCGCCAACCCAGCACCGTTTGGCCCTCGGCGCGCACGGTGCGCTCCAGCAGCTCGCACAGCCGCTGGCGCTCCTCGTCGACGAGCGGCATAAAGCACATCAGCACGCCGTAACGGCCGGGCGGCGGCAGGTCGAAGCCGCAACGCGCGCGCAGCAGCTCGTCGGGCATCTGCATGAGGATCCCGGCGCCGTCGCCGGTGGTCGGATCTGCTCCGGAGGCGCCGCGGTGCTCGAGGTTCTCCAGCGCCTCGACCGCCTGTGCCACCACCTCGTGCGAGGGCACATTGTCCAGGCGCGCCACCATCCCCACGCCGCACGCGTCGTGCTCGAAGCGAGGGTCGTAGAGGCCAACGGCCTCGGGCTGTTTGGTATGCGCAGTCATGACAGTGCTCCTGGGAGGGCCGGACTACGGCCCTCCACGCGGTTGTTGGGCCTCGTCCCGCGCAGGCGGTTGGGGCACCTGAGGTGGAGGGTGAAGCGTAGCAGTGGAGGGGGGTCTGCGGAAAGCGCGGAGACCGCCCGACCGGCCGTGTGTCCAGCGTGGCGGGCATCCGGCCGCCGGCTGGCGTATCCTCAACCCGTACAAGCGTCCATCGACGACTGCGACGCCCGGTGTGGGGCCGCGGCGGAGGGCTCGATGTGTGAAAACAGCGCCGCCAGGGCACCATCACCCCAGACGACGATCAGCGCTCGCACCGCCTTCTTGGGAGACGCACGCTTACGATGACAACCGACATGCAGATCGCGCTGCCGGCGCGCGCGGAGAACATCGCGATCGTGCGCCACGCGCTGGGCGCGTTGGAGGACGCGTATGCGCTCGACGCCCAAACGTTGTCCGACATCCGGCTGGCGGTGACGGAGGCGTGCACGAACGTGGTGGTGCACGCCTACCCCGACGGCGGCGAGGGTCCGATGGAGGTGCTGGCGACGATGCTGGGGGACGAGCTGCACGTGGTGGTGCGCGACGAGGGCACCGGAATCAGCCCCCGCCCCGACAGCCCCGGCCTCGGCCTCGGCCTGCCACTGATCGCGTCGCTCGCCGAGAGCGTGCAGCTGGGCCGCGACGAGCGGCAGCGCACGGAGGTGCGGATGACCTTCTCGCTCAACAACGCCCCCCACCACTACGACGGCGCCGCCGCGCGCAACGGCGCCGGGGCGGCTCAGGCCGCCACCGCAACGCAACCGGTCGGCGCCGCGACCGCACAGGCCAACCCCACCGATGGGCGGGCCGCCGATACGGGCGCCGCCGCCGGGCCGGCAACCTTCGGTGCGACCGAGTCGACGGGGTCGCAGTGACGGAGGAACCGCCGATCGAGAGCTCGGCATCGCTGCGCCTGGCCAAGGGACCGCTGGTGGGGCCGGCGTTGTGCCGCGTGGTGTCGATCGTGCTGGCGCGCGCCCACTGCCCGATGGACCAGATCGACGACGCGATGCTGGTGTGCGACGCGCTCAGCGCCCACGCCCCCGATCACACCCTCGACGGCCAGCTGTCCTTCGCGGTGAGCGCGCGCGGAGGGCGCTTTGAGCTGCGCGTGGGCGCACTGGCCGACGCGTCCGCCAAGCGCCTGGTGGCGGAGTCGGTGCTGCCCGGTGTGGGCAACGTGCTGGAACGGATGACCGACGAGCTGCGGATCGAGCCGGCCACCGCCGGCGGCGCCGGCGAGGAGCTGGTGCTGGGGATGTCGTTTTAGACTCTCCGCACGCCACCACTTTACCTTCTGAAGTGGCTTGGTGGGATGTGTGCGTTTACTTTCGGGCTCCCACCAGCTGGTGGGAGCCCGATCGTTTCAGACTTCCACGTGCCCCACGCGCCCGATGGTGGGTCAGTTTGCAAACTGACCCACCACCACGTGCCCCAACTACTTTACTTTGTAAAGCGATCTGGGTGTGTGTGCATTAACTTTTCGGACACCAACCAATTTGGTTGGTGTCTCCGACGAAGACATCACACCAGCCCCCGGGCGGCGTCAGCCGCGCCGCCGTATCGCGTCAGCCGCGGCTGCGCGCTTTGGTGGGGCTCTTGGGGGCGGAGCGGGGTTTTTTGGCCCGTTTGCGGGCGGGCGGCGCGCCGTTGTCGTCGGCCGGGGTTCCTTCCACGACCTCCTCCTCACGCGCGCGGCGGGCGCGCACCTGTTCGATGCTGGCCTCCAGCGCGCTCATCAGGTCGGGAGCCTCCAGCGGCTGGTCGCGCGGCGGCGGTTCCAGGCTCACCTGCTCGCCGCTGGCCTTCTGATCGATCAGGTCGAGCAGCGCCTCACGGTAGGTGTCGCGGTAGTTGGCGGGGTCGAACGGACGGGCGATCGAGTCGACCAGCTTGTGGGCGATCTCCAGCTCGCTGTCGCTGAGCTCGACGTGCTCTTCGTGCAGCTCGTGCAACTCCGAGGCGGGCACCACCTCGTCGCCGAAGTTCATGGTGGTCATCACCAGCGTGTCGCCGCGCGGGTGAATCGCCACCAGCTGCTGGCGGGAACGCAGCACCACACGCCCGACCGCCACCTTGTCGGTGTCGCGCATCGCCTGCAGCAGCAGCTTGTAGGGGCGGGCGCCGCCGCGGTTGGGCACCAGGTAGTAGGGACGGTCGAACAGGATCGGGTCGATCTCGTCCATCTGCACGAAGTCCTCGATCTCGATCGAGCGCGTGAACGCCGGCTCCAGCGCGGCGAACTCCTCCGGCTCGATCACCACGTGCCGTCCGGGCGCGATCTCGTAGCCCTTGACGATCTCGCTGAAGGGCACCTCCTCCTCCTCGGCCGAGCAGTAGCGCTTCTGCACGATCCGCGCGTGATCGGGGGCGTGCAGCTGGTGGAAGTGCACGCTGCGCTCGCTGACGGCGGTGTACAGCTTGACGGGCACACTCACCAGCCCGAACGTGAGCGTCCCTTTCCACATCGACCGGGCCATCCCCACAGTGTTACGGCTGCGCGGCGGATGTCAAGCGGCGGGCGCGGGCGTGCGCCTACGCCCCGTCCTCGCCGGCGCGCATACGCACCAGCGCCTGGCGGATCAGTCGGGAGACCTGCATCTGCGAGACGCCGATCCGCTCGCCGATCTCCGCCTGCGTGAGATCCTCGGCGAAGCGCAGCTGCAGCACGAGGCGTTCGCGCGGGGTGATGCGCGCCAGCAGCGGCGCGAGCATCGCCTTCTCTTCGGCGTGCGCAAAGCCAGCCTCCTCGACGCCGAGCGTGTCGGCGATGCTCTCCCCCGCCTCCTCGCCGCCGGCGGCCGCGCGAGGCGCGTCCAGCGAGGCGGCGCGATAGGCGGCGGCCGCCTCCAGCGCGTCCAGCACCCGCTCCTCGGAGGCATCGACGGCGCGGGCGATCTCGCTCACCGAGGGCGAGCGGTGCCGGCCCACCGAGAGGTGCGTGACGGCGCGATCGACGCGCAGCGCCAGCTCCTGCAGGTCGCGGGGCACGCGCACCGACCAGGTGCTGTCGCGGAAGTGGCGCTTCAGCTCGCCGAGGATGGTGGGGACGGCGTAGCTGGAGAACACCACCTCGCGTTTCGTGTCGAAGCGGTCGATCGCCTTGATCAGCCCCACCGACCCCACCTGCACGAGGTCGTCGAGCGGCTCTTCGGCGTGCTGGTAGCGGCGGGCGAGGCGGCGCACCAGCGGCAGATAGCGTTCGATCAGCCGCTCGCGCGCATGCGCGTCGCCCCGCTCGCGCACGCGCGCAAACAGCTCGGCGTCGGTGGCGTCGGTGCGCGCACCGTCGGCGGCAGCGGCAGAGGGGCGAGCGGCCGCTCCCGGAGCGCCGCTCGCGGGAGGTGTCAGCCTCATGAGACGAGCATAGCCGTAGCGGGGGACTACGTAGCTAATACTGAACCTATGGTGGCCGCGCTGTTGAGCAGGCAGCGCACGCGCACCCCACAGTCGCCCGCCATCGGCAGCTCCGCCAGCGGCCGCTCCAGCGTTTGCGCGAGCGCCGGCAGCTCGGGGACAAGCGCCGGCGCCAGCCACTCGATCGGCGCCTGCCTGCCGTTGCCTGGCGGCAAGCTGGCACCGTTGGGCGGCACAGCTTTTGCCCAGCGGGCGAAGTCGCAGGCGCCGCTCAGCAGCAGCCGCTCCCGGGCGCGCGTCATCGCCACGTACAGGATCCTGTCCTCCTCGGCCGCTTCGGCGCGGCGGCGCTCCTCGCACAGCTCCTCGTAACGCAGACAGGCGACCGCAGGCGATCCGTCGAGACGCGCAAGGCGGAGCCCCACACGCTCACCGTCCACCAGCAGGTCGGGCACGGCGCCGTGAGCGGCGCGCCCGAGGTCGGCGAGACACACCACCGGGAACTCCAGGCCCTTGGTGGCGTGAATCGTCATCAGCCTCACCGCGTCGGGCTCCGAGCCCGTCGGAGCGTGAGGCTCGGCGCTTTCGGCGAGAACACGGCGGTGGGCGACGTGGTCGAGGAAGCCGCGCAGGTCGCGGCCCTCGGCGACCTCGAAGCGGCGGGCAAGGCGCACCAACTTGTGGACGTTGGCCATCCGCCGCTCGCCGGAGGGGAGCGCCAGCACGTGCTGTTCGTAGCAGCCATGTGCGATCGCGCGCACCAGCATCTCCGCCGGGCTGAGCGTCAACGCCAGACGCCGCTCGGCGGCGAAACGATCGGCGAAGCCGCGCAGACGTTCGCCGTCGTGGGCGGAAAGCCGAACGTGGACCTCGTCGTGGGCCGAAAGCCCAACGTGGACCTCGTCGTGGGCGGAAAGCCGATCGTGGACCTCGCCGTGGGCCGAAAGCCCAACGTGGACCTCGCCGTCGCCGTCCGCCCAATCCGTCACATCGGGCTCCGCCGGACCTACGGCGGGAGTATCCGCCGACTCTTGCACGACGCAATCCCCAACTCCGGCGATCGCCGCCCACGCCCCCACGCCGGCGGCGCGCGCACCCATCGCGATCAGTGCGAGGCCGTCGCTTGAGATCCCCACCAGCGGCGAGGCGAGCACCGAGTAGAGCGCCAGCTCGTCCAGAGGGTTGGCGAGCGCGCGCAGCCACGCCAACAGGTCGCCCACCTGCTGGTGGCCCCAGAAGCTGCCCACCGCCGCGAGCGTGCCCAGGCCCTGCTCCTCCAGCGCCTGCTCGTACAGCGGCAAATCGGTGGCGGCGCGCACCAGCACGGCGACGTCGCCCGCCTGCGCCTGGCCGGCGGCGACCAGCTCGGCGACCCGCTGGGCCAGCAGGCGCGCTTCAGCCTGGCGCCAGAGCGGCGCCGGCGGCAGCGCGCCGGCGATGTGCTCGGCGTGGGGCGACTCCGCCCAGCCGCCGCGGTCGGTGAGCAGCAGCTCGACCGCGGGGTCGTCGTGGCGATTGTCGACGTCGCCCCGCCCGCCGGCGTCGCCCCGCCCGCCGGCGTCGCCCCGCCCGCCGGCGTCGCCCTCCCCGCCGGCGTCGCCCTCCCCGCCGGCGTCGCCCCGCCCGCCAGTGTCGCCCGCACGGCCGGCGACCAGCGGCGTGTAGGTGTCGCCGAAGCGCTCGCCAAACACGCTGTTGATCGCCGCGATCAGCGGCGCGCGACTGCGGAAGTTGCAGGTGAGTGCGATCGCCGCGCCCTGGCCTTCCAGGCGACGGCGACGGGCGCGGAAGATCTCCACCTCTGCGTGGCGGAAGCCATAGATCGACTGCAGTTCGTCGCCGACCGTAAACAGGTTGTCGCGCTCCAGCAGCTCCAGCAACTTCAGCTGGCGGCCGTTGGTGTCCTGAAACTCGTCCACCATCAGCAGCTCGATGCGCTCCGACCATCGGCGCCGCACGCCGTCGTGGGCGCGCAGCAGGTCGCCGGCCAGCAGCTCCAGGTCGTCGAAGTCGAGCGCCGCGCGGGCGCGCTTGCGCTCGGCGTACCCACGCCCGAAGCGCTCCAGCAGCTCGCCCAGCACCACGCAGGCGGTGATCGCCTCGCGCTCTCGAGGGTCTGCGCACAGCGGCAATGGCACGGAGTTGGTGGGTTCCAACTCGAACAAGGTCGGCTGCGCCACAACCGTCTCGGGCCGCGCCGACACCGCCGACTCCCGAGCACCGCTGGGCACCGTGGGCACAAACACCGGCTGGCCCAGCTCTGGGTGGGGGAGCGCCGGCGTGGGCAGCATCGGCTGCCGCACCCCCCGGCTGCGTTGCTCGGCGTAGACGCCCAGCAGCATCGCGCGCACGCGGTCGGCACCGTAGGCGGCGAGCAGCTCCACCGCGGCGTCGCGCCGTTCGCTGGCCGAAACGGGGACCGATTGAGGAGACGCTCGCTGCCGAAGCCGGGAGACGCTCGCTGGCACTCGCATCTCCGTTTCGGCCAGCATCCCCCAATCGGGCAGCGCCGACGGCGTGTGTCCCCCGGCTTCGGCGAGCAGGGCCGTGAGGGCGCCGCGGAAGGCGAGTCCGCGCAAGCGCGCGGCCTCGGTCTCGTCGAGGATCGCAAACTCGGGGTCGAGGCCGGCGGTGAGCGCGTGCACGCGCAGCAGGCGCGCGCAGAAGCCGTGGAAGGTGCCGATCGGGGCGCCCTCGGTGTCGCGCGCCGCCTCGCGCTCGCCCAATTCCAGCAGACGCGCGCGGGCGCGCTCGCGCAGCTCGGCGGCGGCGCGCTCGGTGAAGGTGATCGCGAGGATCCGGCTGGGGGCGATGCCATCGTCGCGAATTGCGCGCACGAAGCGCTCCACCAGCACCGCCGTCTTGCCGCTGCCGGCGCCCGCCGCCAGCAGCAGTGGGCCGCGCCGGCGAGCGACGGCCTGCTCTTGCTCGGGGGTCAGCGCCAAGCGACGATCCCCGGATGCGGCGGCTGGTGGCGCACCGGAGACGACTGGCGACTCACCGTCGCCGGTGGCGCGGCCGATATCGGTGTCCACCGTCAGCGCTCGCACCGGCAGATCGACGGGTACATGCAGCCGCCACCGCCCCACCCGCAGGTGGCAGGACGCGGCTCGATCGCGCCCGCGCGGGCCTCCAACGCCGCCTGGCGGGCGGCGGCGAGCACTGCATCGACCAGCTCGCGCGCCTCTGTGGCGGGGCGGGCGTCGCCGCGCACACAGTCGAGCGCCACTCCCTCCCCCTCGGCAAGGAGGCCGCGGGCGCGCAGGTCGCGACCGGAGAGCGGCTGGTAGAAGCCGCCCACCGCCGGCGCGCCCAGCAGCCGCTCGACGGCGCGCATGTACAGCGCGACCTGGAAGCTGCGCCCCGACAGCCATCTGTCGGGCGGCGTGGGCGAGCTGCTCTTGTAGTCGTACACAACCGCCTCTCCCGTGGGCGCGAGGTCGATGCGGTCGATGTAGCCGCGCACGCGGACGGCCTCGCCGAGGTCCAGCGGCGGTAGGCCGTCGGGAGCGTCGGGGAAGCCGAACGGCAGCTCCAGATGCGTCGGCTCCAGCACTGTGGCGGGCTCGCCTTTGGCGAGGTCGAGCTGCTGGCCGGGCTCGGAGCGGGCGCCGCACTCGGCGGCGTGCTCCAAATATCGCTCGAGGTCGGCCTCCAGTCGGCGGCGCACCCCCGGCACGCGCTCGGGCGCGGTGGAAAGCGGGCGCTCGCGGGCGTGCTCCTCGAGCGCCGCGCGCAGCAGCTCGCGCGCGCGGGGCAGGCTCGCCGGGACGATGCGCGCGGAGCCGGTCTCCTCACGCAGCTGCGCGAATGTCTGGCGCAGTGCCGCGTGCGCCAGACCGCCGCGCGCCAGCGGCTCGGCCTCGGGCTCCAGGTCGCGTGCGCTCAGCAGGCGCTCCACAAACCACCGCACCGGGCAGCCCGCCCACGACTGCATGCTGGAGGCCGACCACAGCCGCCGCTCGTCCAGCTCCGCCAGCACGCGCGGGTCGCGCAGCGGGGCGATCGGCTCCACCAGCGCCACATCGGACAGGGGTGACGGAACGGGGCGATCCAGTGGCACGCTCCAGCTGTCTGCCGTCGCTGGTGGCACGCTCGGAGAGACTTCGCCCAGAGCCCGGCGCGCGCACACGCCGTGGAGCTGATCGGCAAACAAATCGCAGATGTCGTCCACGAACAGCGAGCGGGGCGTGGGCAGGCCGTCGTCGTCTGCCGTGTGCCAGCTCAGCGCCAACAGCTCCCAGGGACGTGAGATTGCCGCGTACAGCAGGTAGCGCTCGCGCGCCAGCGCGTCATGGGAATCCCCACCCGCCCCCAAGCGCAGCCCCGAAGCTTCCGCCAGCGCGCGGCGCTCCTCCTCGGAGAGGTAGGGCTCGGGGCGCGCGGGCGCCGGGAAGATGCCCTCCTGCAAGCCGCACAGGAACAGCGCGCGCACGCGGCGGGCGCGTAGCGCGAGCGGGTCGAGCACGGCGACGGCCTCGTGGTTGGCGCCGGCGGTCTCCCCCACCACCAGCTCCAGGTCGCGCAGCAGCGCGATCAGCTCGTCCGGGCCGGGCCCCAGCTCCGGCGCCGTGCCGGCGAGCTCGCGTAGCTCTTGGAAGGCCTCTTGTACCGTCACGAGCGCCTGTTCGTCCAATGCCGAAACGAAGCCCAGGCGTTGCAGCTCGGTGGATGTGCACTCGATCAGCGCCGCGGGGCTCCGTTGCGCCGCCTCCTGCAGGCGGTCAAGCGTGTCGAGCGGCCAGTGCTCGAACTCCCACAGAGCGCGTGCCCGAGCAACGCTGGTTATGCCCGCGCGTCGTGCGTGCAGCTCAAGCTCATCGGCAAGCCCCGGTTGACGCAGCACGCCGGGGGCGCGCAGCCACGCCAGCAGATCGTTGAGTCCTCGCTCGTCGTGCTCCTCGGCGAACGCGGCTTTCAGCAGGCCCAGTAGCGCGCGGCCGGTCGCCGTGCGCGACAGCGGCAGTCGCCGAGGAAGCGCGAAGGGGACGCGGCGCGCTTGGAAGACCTCTTCCAGCAACTCTGCGATCGTGTCCGGTGCGCGGTGTGCCACGGCGATCTCGGCGGGGGGCACGCCGACTGCCATGAGGGCGACGATCTCCTCGGCCACCAGCTCCAGCTCTGCGCGCTCGCCGCCGCCCTCGAGCAGGCGCAGCGCGGCCCCGTCCGGCACCGGCACGGGCGGGTCGAGCTCGAACAGGTTGCGCTCAAGGTGGTGCAGCGCCGCGCGCGCGGCCGGGGCGTAGTGGTCGGCGCGCGGCGGCAGACGGCGATGCTCGGCGACGAGCGGCAGCAGGCGCTGGAAGGTGCCGCCGCGGGAGGCGAACGCCACGCGGCCGGGCTCGTACGCGAGCGTCACCGTCAGCGGGGCGTCCACCACCGCGCCGAGCGTCTCGATCGCGTCCAGCTGCAGCCGCGTGAAGTCGTCGAAGCCGTACACCACCACCGGCGTTGCACCCCACAGGGCGGGGGCGCGGCGCAGCGCGTCCAGCGCGCGCGCGGCGCGGCGCTCGGGGCTGGCGCGCGCCGGACGCAGGCGCTGCTGGGCGCCCCGGTAGCGCTCGAACAGGTCCCCCAGCTCGCGGGCGTGCGGCGCGTGCGCCGGATCGGCCGCCATCCACGCGTCGAGCGCCGCGCGCAGGCGCGCAGGCTCCACCCGCTCCACCTCCAGCTCGCCCACCAGCGCGGCCAGCGCCCGCACCACGCCGGGAGTGGGGTGGGGCTCGCGGTTAGCCAAGCGGCGCTCACCGCCGGGGGAGCGCCGCTTGCGGTCACCGGAGCGTTCCAGCGCCGCGGCCAGCACCTGTCCGCGGGCCAGCCTTCCGAGCGCGCACCCGGCGATGCCGGCACGGCGGAGCGTCTCGGCCAGCAGATCGTCAAAACGCTCCACGCGCGCCTCCGCGGCGCCGCTCCCGCGATCGAGCTCCCGCCGGTAGTGCTCCACGTCAGCGGCCGTCGGCACCACCAGCAGCGGCCGCTCGCCGCAGGCGCAGTGGCGGCGCAGCGCGTCCAGGGCCGCGCCGGCCTTGCCCGCGTTCGCGGGTCCGGTGATCAGCGTGATCGGCACGGGTGCCCATGGTGGCGCACCCACCCGACAACACAAATTGTGGACACCAACCATTTGGTTGGCGTTTCAAAAGAGAACATCCACATGCGCTCGTTTGTGTCCGGCCAGACACACAAGCAGTTGGTTGGCGTCTCAAAAGAGAACATCGACACGCATCCGTTTGTGTCCGACCAGACACACAACCGGTTGGTTGGCGTCCAAAAGAACAACCGCAACCGGGGCCCTGGCCTGGTTGGCGTCTCGAACGAGCGACCTACGCGGCCGACTGCGCGGCCACTGCCGCCGCGGCGTCCTCGGCCGTCTCCTCAGTGACCTTGGCGGCTCTCGTCGCCTTGGCAGCCTTAGCGGACCCGCCAGCTCCGGCGGCCTTAGCAGCCTTGGCGGCCTTGGCGGGGACCTTCGCGGCGCCGTCGGCGCCGTCGGCGGTGGCGGCGACGGTCTCGTGGTCCGGGGGCTTGGCGCCCGACTTGGCCCACGCCTCGTTGAACTCCACGCGCCATTTGCCGTCGTCGGACTGCTGCAGCGCCAGGTGGGCGCGGAAGGCGCGGCCGGAGCGGCCGCGGAAGCCGCTCACCTGGTGGGAGGTGTAGCCGGTTTTGATCAGCTCGCGCGCGATTGCCACGGGCAACTGCTTGCCGGCTTTCGACTTCCAGATGACGAAGCCGCACCCCGGGTCGTTGCGCGCCCAGCAGGAGTAGCCCTTGCGGTTTTCCACGATCGGGTGCCCGCACACCGGACAGGGGCCGAGGTTGGCTTTGGGGATGCGCACGTCTTTGAGGGTGGTGTCCAGCATCTTCACGGTCTCGCCGGCGAAGCCGGCGATGTCGTGCATAAAGCGCTCGCGCGAGTCCTCGCCGCGCTCGATCGCATCCAGGCGATGCTCCCATTCACCGGTGAGTTCGGGCGAGGTGAGCGGGTGGCGGCCGAGCAGGCGAACGACGTTGAGACCCTTCTCGGTGGCCACCAGCGCGCGTCCGTCGCGCTCGATGTAGCCGACCGTGATGAGACGCTCGATGATCGCGGCGCGCGTGGCGGGGGTGCCGATGCCGGACTCCTTCATCGCCTCGCGCAGCTCGTCGTCGTCCACCAGCTTGCCGGCGGTCTCCATCGCGCCCAGCAGCGACGCGTCGGAGTAGCGCCGCGGCGGCTTGGTCTCCTTGGCGAGCGACTTGATCTCGCGCGTCTTTACCTGCTCGCTCTCGATCAGCCGCGGCAGTTGCTGATCGGCGCCCTCGTCCTCCTCGCCGCGCGCGCCCGCGCCGCCCTCGCCGCCGACCACGCCTTCGCCGTACACCCCTCGCCAGCCGGGCACGATCAGCAGCTTGCCGCGCGTGCGGAACACGTACCTGCCGCCGCTCGCCGCCGGGATCGTCGTCTCCACGCGCGTGTTCTCGAACACCGCCTCGGGGTGGAACACCGCCAAGAAGCGGCGCACCGCGAGGTCGTACACGCGCCGGTCGTCGTCGCTCATGCGGTCGATTTTGTGCTCGCTGCGGGTGGGGATGATCGCGTGGTGGTCGGTCACCTTCTCGTCGTTCACCACGCGCCCCAGCGGCAGCACGTCGAGCGCGGTGACGTACGCGGCGCCGGCGGCGTACTCCTTGTTGGCACCCACCAGCTCGGCGATCGGCTTGATCTCGGGGATCATGTCTTTCGTCAGATAGCGCGAGTTGGTGCGCGGGTACGTCAGCGCCTTGTGCTCCTCGTACAGGCGCTGCGCGGCCGCCAGCGTGCGCCGCGCGGAGAAGCCGAAGCGGGTGTTCCCGTCGCGCTGCAGCGAGGTCAGGTCGTACAGCATCGGCGCGCGCTCGCGCTGCTCTTTGACGTCGATCTTCGTGATCGTCGCCGTCTTGCCCTCGCACGCCTCGACGATCGCGATCGCTTCTTCCTCACTCGCCAGCCGCGGTTTGGCGCCGGCGTGGAAGCGGCCGGTGTACACGCGCTCCTCGCTGGCCCCCTCCAGAGGCGACCCCGCGAACACCGCGTCGACCAGCCAGTAGGGCTCGGGGACGAACGCTTTGATCTCCTCCTCGCGGCGCGTCACGATCGCCAGCGTCGGCGTCTGCACACGGCCCAGTGACACCGCGCCGTCGAAGGAGGTTCGTAGGCGGATGGTGGCCGCGCGGGTCGCGTTCATGCCGACGATCCAGTCCGACTCCGAACGCGAGCGCGCCGCCTGCTCCAGTAGCGCCAGCTCCGAGGCGGGGCGCAGCGAGGCGAACGCCGCTTTCATCGCCGCGTTGGTCATCGAGTTCAGCCACAAGCGTCGCACCGGTTTGGTGGCGCCCGCCTTCTCGTAGATGTACGCGAAGATCAGCTCCCCCTCGCGACCGGCGTCGCAGGCGTTGATCACCTCCCCCACGTCGTCGCGGCCCAGCATCCGAGTGACCACACCCATCTGCTTGCGCGAGCGCTCGTCGCGCACCACCAGCTTGAACTGCTCCGGCACGATCGGCAGATCCTCGATCCGCCAGCGCTTGTATTTGGAGTCGTATTCGTCGGGTTCGGCCAGCTGCACCAAATGGCCGACCGCCCAGGTGACCACGTACTCCTCGGCTTCCAACCAACCCTCGTCCTTCTTGAACGTGCCCGGCAGCACGCGCGCCAGGTCGCGCCCGACCGAGGGCTTCTCCGCGATCACCAACGTCTTCGGCATGGCCGCTCAGAGTAGCGGGTGGGTCAATTCGGGTCGCACCGCCCCGTGCTCACCGGTTCGTCGGCGCCCTCCAGCTCGTGTGCCACCGTGGCATTCGCCACGCCATACCCGCCGGCCGGTCCGCCGCCGGTGGTGCCGGCAAACACGGTGCTCAGCACCTGCCCCGCGGTGCTCACCACCGGGCCGCCGGAGTTGCCGGGGCGTACCAGTCCGCGCAGCGGCGTCAGCAGCCGCTCCACCGACCCTTCGCCGTATGCGTTCTGCGTCAGCACCTGCTCGGTCGCGCCGATCCTCCCCGCCTGCACGTCGAAGGGGCCGTTTTCGGGGTACCCGAGGATCGCCCCCGCAGTCCCCGCCGACGGATTGGACGCGAGGGTAAGCGTCGGCAGGTCGAGGCCGGGCACACGCAGCACCGCCAGATCGTAGGTGGGGTCGAATGCGATCGCCTGCGCCGGCAGCTGCGGCGGCTGGCCTTCCACCTCCACCGTGGTGTCGCTCTCGCCCGCCACCACGTGTGCGTTGGTGACCACCTCTTCCGGGCGCGCCACCCACCCCGATCCCTCGATCGCCAGCCCGCACGCGGTGCCCAGCACGCGCACCACGCTGCGCGACGCCGCGCGCACCCCCGGGGCGCCCGCGATCTTCGGCGGCGGCGCCGTCAGCTGCGGCAGCGGCCCCGGCAGCGACGGCAACGGATCGAGGCGCGCCAGCGCGTTCAGCACCGGGCCCGACGGCGGCAGCAGCGAGTTCAGCTCGCCGAGGATCGCCGAGCGCTGGATGTCGGCGCGCAGTTGCGTCGCGCTCGGGATCTGTGCGGCCACCGCCGCCACGATCCACACGATCCCGAGGCCCACCGCCGCACTCAGCACGGCGCCCAGCAGCCCGTCGAGGATCCCCAGTCCGGGGACCAGCATCGTCGTACGCCGCAGCCGCCAACCGAGGCCCTCCAAGCCGGTGGCGATGATCGCCCCCGCCAGCAGCGCCCCGACCAGCCCGAACGCCGGCGCGTAGGGCGAGGCGGAGCCCTGCGGCAGCAGCAGCGGGCCCACGCGAGTGCCGACGAACGCGCCCACCGCAAACCCCCCAAACGACAGCACGCCCACGATGAACCCCTGGCGCAGCCCAAACAGGGCGAGGATCGCCACCCACACCACGATCAGCCAGTCCAGCGTCGTCACGCCCATGTTCTACCGTTCCGCGTCGTGGAAACCGGGATTGGATAGTGACCGCGATCGCCGCATCCCCATCCGATCGCCGGCGGCGCGTGCGGCCGCTGATCGCCGTGGCGGGAGTGGCGTTCCTCGCCGGGGCCATCGCGGGAGCCACCCACTCCTCCGCCTCGCCCGCCCCCGGCCTGGCGGCCGGCTTCGTGCGGGCATGGACGCACGGCGACTACGCCGCCATGTACAGCGACATCTCACAAGCCTCCCAGCGCCAGGTGTCGCCCGGCGCGTTCGCCCGCGACTACGGCGAAGCGCTGATGCTCGCCACCGCCCGCCGCCAGCGGGTCGTGGGACACCCCAGCGGCGCCCGCGGCGGCGTGGAGGTCGTGCCGGTGGCTGTGCGCACGCGCCTGTTCGGCACGCTCGCCCTGCGCTTCTCGCTGCCCCTCGTACCGGGACCGCACGAAAACGAAGTGCGCATCCGGTGGTCGCGTTCGCTCGCCTTCCCCGGCCTGCTCCCCGGCGAGCTGCTGGGCCGACGCACGCAGCTGCCTCCCCGCGCCGCCCTGCTGGCGCGCAACGGCTCGGTGCTTGCCGATGGCCCCGCCACGGCCGCCGGCACGCGCTCCTCGCCACTGGGCGCCGCCGCCAGCGCGATCGTCGGCGAAGTCGGCCCCATCCCCAGCTCGCGCCTGCACGCGCTGATGGCCGAAGGTGTGCCCGCCGACGCGATCGTCGGCGTCAGCGGCCTCGAGCTCGCGGCCGACCGCCAGCTGCGCGGGACCCCGGGAGGGGAACTTCTGGCCGTGGCGGGCGGCGCGGGCGAATCGAGCGGCGCGGCAACCGTCGGCGCAGCCGCGTCGACGGCGGGCGGTCGCACCGAAGCATCGACCGACACCGCCGAACCGCCCACCGGCGGCCGTGTGCTGGCGCGCGCCGCCCCCCGCGCCGGCGGCGCTGTGCGCACCACCATCTCCCCCACCGTGCAAGCGGCAGTGGCGAGCGCGTTGGGCGGCCAGTACGGCGGCGTGATCGCCATGGAACCTACCTCCGGCCAGGTGCTGGGCGTCGCCGGGATCGCGCTCGACGGGCTGCAGCCGCCGGGCTCCACGTTCAAGATGATCACCGTCAGCGGCGTACTCGAAGCCGGCGTCGCGCGCCCCACCAGCACCTTCCCCTACGCCACTGCCACGCGGTTGGACGGGGTGCTGCTGCACAATGCCAACAACGAGGAATGTGGCGGCTCGCTCGTGCAGGCATTCGCCGTCTCCTGCAACTCCGTGTTCTCCCCGCTCGGCGTCAGGCTGGGCGCCTCGCGCCTCGTGGCGATGGCCGAACGCTACGGCTTCAACCACCCCCCTTCGATCGAAGGCGCCGCTGAGAGCACGCTCCCGGCCGCCTCGCAGATCCAGGGCGAACTGGCCGTCGGCTCCACCGCCATCGGCCAAGACCAAGTGCTGGCCACGCCGCTGCAGATGGCCACCGTGGCGGCAACCATCGCCGATGGCGGGCAGCGGCCCACGCCCAGCCTGATCCTCGCCTCCGGCGCCGCGGGGCGGACGAGCGTCGGCGGCGGGAGCGGGGGCGGCGCCCCGGGCCCCCGCGCGATCAGCGCCGCCACCGCGCGCATTGTGCGCGGCATGATGCTCGACGTCGTGCGCTACGGCACCGGCACCTCGGCGGCGATCCCCGGCGTCGAAGTGGCCGGCAAGACCGGCACCGCCGAACTCGGCGACACCGGCTCGTGCGACCCCAGCACGGAACAGGGCTCCGAACAGAAGCCCGGGGGCGAAGAGGCGGGTGCCTCCGAAGAAGGCTCCTCGGCCGAACACATCTCAGCAAGTTGTGCCGCCGAACAAAACAACCCCAAGAACACCGACGCTTGGTTCGCCGCCTTCGCCCCGGCGCGCCACCCGAAGATCGCCGTCGGCGTGCTGATGGTGCGCGACGGCGCCGGCGGCGAAAGCGCGGCCCCGGTGGCGCGTCAGGTGATCGAAGCGGCGCTGGGCTAAACGTCCAGTTCCGCCGACGCCGTCTGCGTGGGATTGCGCGGATCGACAATCGTCAGCGTCAGCGGCCGGTTGTTCAGCGATTCCACTTTGATCTTGTACAGCAGCAGCAGCCCCTGCGTGGGCCCGTCGGCGGCAACCGTGTTGGGGGCCGGGATCTGGTTGTTGGCCGGCACCACGCCGCCCCGGTAGGCAAACAGGTTGGTGGGGCCGGGGACGATCGGATGGTAGACGTTGCCCTGCGTGTCGCTCACCGTGAAGTCGGTGGCCGCCGGGTGCGGCACGGTGCTTTCGTTGTACACCTGCATGAACACCCCAAACCACTCTTCACCGGGGCTCAAATGGCTGTCCGCCGGGCTCAGGCCCAGCAGGAACTGCGAGTCTTCGGTGTTGTAGGGGTTCAGCTCGCGCGAGATCTGCACCTGGTACACCAGCGGCCCCACGTCGAGGTAGGGCGCGTTCTTGCCCGACGACCCCGCGTACGTGCCGGTGGTCACGCGCGTGTGCGATTCCCCGCACGCGCCCAGCGCCAGCGCCGCCAGCGCGGCGGCCAGGAGCGGCAGCGTATTTCGCGTGAGGCGAGCCATGCGACGCGGCAGTCTACCCACCGGCGACCGTTGGGCGCCGCCCGCGGCCCTCGCCGGTCTCGATGATCGAGCGCAGTCGGCGCATCGCCTTCATGTTCTTGCGCCGCAACCACCCGCGTGCGCCCAGCGACTCCTGCAGCCGATCCGCCAGCGTGGCCGGCCGCGTCTCGAGCGTGTAGCGCACTCGCGTCGTGTTGCCTGCGCCGGGCGCCAGCTCGTACACGCCCAGCGTGCGCACGCGGTTGGTCTTCCCCCCGCGGCCCACCTCCACGATCCGATGCGGCGGCTCCACCTCCGCCAGCGTCACGTCGCCCCAGCCGAAGCGGCTGCCCGGTCCCCGGGCGGCCACACGGAAGCGCGCGCCCGCCCCGCGGCCCACCGAGTTCTGACGCGTCAGATGCCAGTCGCGCAGGTAGTGGTCGGTGAACTCAGCGTGGTTGGCGATGTCCTGCAGGTACTCGAACACCTGCTCGCGGGGAGCGTCGATCACGATCGAAACGGTCAGCGGGTGCATCGCGCCCGGGAGTCTATAAGCCCCGGTCGGACGGCTACGCTGCGCGGAGCGCAGCCTGGCCCGACGGGTCTGCCCGAGGCTACGCTGCGCGAGTCAGGCGTACGCAGCTGCCGTGCTGCGAGTGGCGCACAACCTCGCTCGCCACGGGGCTCTCGCGGCGCAGCGGCCGGCACAGCTCGCACACGATTCCGCCGCCCCCCTCCCCGTACAGGTGCACGCGCTCGCCCACCAGCGGCGTGCGCCCGCAGTCCACGCAGAGGTTGCGGTCGGCCGTCAGCACACTCAGGCTGCGGCGCAGCAGCACGCGCTCGAACTGCTCGATGTCGGTGACCGTCGCGGTGGCCATGACCGGGAATTCGCCGGCGCGCCGCCATCTCCTGCCCGACCGGTCCGCCGCGGTTTGCCGATCGCCGGCGCCGGGTAGAAAAGCCGGGCTTTCCTCAACCGTGCGGTCGCCACCCGACGCCTCGGGGGCCGCACCAACTCGGGATGGAGTCACAACGCACGATGGAGCCGGTCTCGACCGCCGATTGCGGGGGTGAGCGGCGGCTTTCGACGGGCGCTGTAAGCGCTTTGTCTGCGAGTTTTCGGACAATTACCAACCTTTTAGACCACAACCCAAAACTGCGGTTATGATGCGATTGGGTCTGCCGGCGGAGCGCAAGCAAGCGCCGGGGCGCGAATCCCAACACGAGAAGAGGAGCTGCGAGATGGTGCAATCTCTGACCTCGGGCACGATGGCGGGAGCGGGATCGTTTCGTTGTCAGCGCTGTGGGTACGTGCTCACGCTGGCCGCTTCGGACGCGCTGAGCGACTGCCCGGGCTGCGGCGGCCGCAGCTTCGTGCGGTCCTCGCTGTTCAGCGTTGGGCGAATCGGGCAGGGCGACGCCACGGAACTGTCGCTCGCGGGCCACCGGCAGGACGCCTCTGTTGGCGAGGCCCCCGCGTCCGAGGCCGCCGCGTCCGACGCCGATTGGCTGGAGCACGCGCGTGGGCAAATCGAGCAGCCTGGCGAGTATCTCGCCTACGAAGAGGACGGCGACACCGTGGTTGTCGCGCTCACCCAGGAGTGGACGCGGGTCGGGCGCAGCCTCGTCGCCGACGTGCGCTTCGACGACCCCACCGTCTCGCGTCGGCATGCCCTGCTGGTGCGCCAGCCCGACGGCGTGCGCGTGCTCGACGATCGCAGCCTCAACGGGGTGTTCGTCAACGGTGAGCGCGTCGAGTGGCGGATGCTCCGGGACGGCGACGAGATCGTTGTCGGGCGCTACCGCCTCTACTTCCTCAGCGCCTCCCCCGCCCCGTTCGCCGGCCGCACGCCGGCCGACGGCGGCGAACGGCTCGCCGCTGCCGGCTGCTGAGCCGTCGCCAACCTCGCTGCCGGCTGTTGAGCCGTCGCCGACCTCGCTGCCGGCTGTTGAGCTGTCGCCGACCTGGACGATCCGGCCCACCGGAACCGTCCGCATGCGCCACCCTTGACAAAGGTAACCTACCCTTGACAACGGCTGGTGCCCGGGTTTACTCTCTGAAGAGAGAGTAGGAGAGGGAAACCACAGTCTGGGATTCAGCGCCTGGAAACCGCGGGGCATTTGCAGAGGGACTGGCCGTCGCGCTCCTCCACCCGCTCCTTCCTCGGGCAGGGAGGGATGACATATGTTGCACAGCAGCCACTCCGGCGCCCGCCAGCAGCCCGCCGGCTCTCGTGCCAAGTCGACCCGCCAGGCTCGCGATCCGCGCGAGCGGTTGTTGGAGGCGATGATCGCCACCGCCTCCTACCGCGGCTACGAGCGCACCACGGTGGAGCGCGTGCTGCAGGACGCCCACGTCGCCGCGCCGGTGTTCGACGAGCACTTCGCCAACAAGGAAGAGTGCTTCCTCCAAGCGCTCGATGCCTTCCTCGCGGAGATCGAGCGCCGGGTGCTGGAGCGCGTGGAGTCTTCGATCCCATGGCCCGAACGCGTGCGCGGCGCGCTGGAGGCGCTGCTCGAGGGCCTCGCCGAAAATCCCGACGGCGCACGTGTGGTGCTGGTGGAGAGCCTCTGCGCCTGCCCCACCGCCGCCGAGCGCTACCACGCGCTGCTGCGCAGCTTCCCGCCGCTGCTGGAAGAGGGCCGCTTCCACTGTGCCCATCCCGACCTGCTGCCGCCCTATACGCCCGAAGCGATGACCGGCGGCATCGCCGCGATCCTCCACCGGCGGGCGCTGGAGGACCGCACCGGCGAACTGCCCCGGCTGCGCGGCGATCTCACCTACTTCGCGCTGCTCCCCTACCTCGGCCACCACCGCGCGATCGTCGCCGCGTTCGCCAAGGAGCCTGCCGCCTGCGGCGCGTGAGGTCCGGCGTGAGGTCCGCGGCTATTTGGCGCTGGTCACGTGCGGGTACTGGCTGGTGGTGCCTTCCCAGCTGAACGGCGGCTGCTGCGTGCAGGCCGGCGCCGGCACTTCGTTGGCGGCACTCTTGGGTCCGTTGACCACGTGGTCTTCGATCAGCTGTTCGATGATCGTCTTGGACACCGTTCCGTTGGCCGTTTCCGGGTTGGCCGAGGGCGCCGAGTCGGCGCACGCCGCCGTGCTGAACACCTGCAGGCCGCCTTTGCCCAGCAGCTTCATCGCTTCCGGCTGGAAGTAGGGGTTGGCGCGGTCGGTGCCGATCCGCTGGCCGTACACCGCCAGCCCTTCGGGGCTGACCGTGTTGAGCGCGCGCAGGTAGTGCTCGATCTGGTTTTCCGACGGCGTGCGGCCGACGTCGTTGTTTTTGTCGTGCGCCTGCGTGGCGGCGGCGGCATTGGCGAACAGCGCCTGCAGCTCGGGCACGTACTCGCCGGTGTACTTGAAGAACGGCTCGATGTTGCGCAGCGGCGGCACGACGTTGGACAGCAGCGGCGTGAACGACGCCAGCGCCCGTTCGAACGCCGGCAGCCCCTTCTCCGAGGCGCTTGTGAACGGGCCGAAGTTGGTGAGCAGGCTGTTGAAGTCGGGGGTGAACGCCTGCACACCTTCCAGCAGCGGTGTCAGCTCGCGCTCCCACGCCTTTCCTTCTTCCAGCACGGGACTGGCCGTCTTGGTGAGACTGTCGAATTCGCGCAGCGTCGACGTGGCGCCGCGCTCGAACGCCGGGAATTCGCGGAACGCGTCGGCCCACTGCGCGCTGCTGGCCCCCAGCGCGTGGAAGGTGCGCTCGCCGTTTGAGATGAACCCGCGCAGCTGGTGTTCGCGTTCGGTGAGCGCGTCGAACAGCACGCCGGTGTTGTGCACCACCGCGCGCACCGCCCCTTCCTGGGAGGCGAGGATGCCCACCAGCTTGTTGGCGTTTTCCGCAAACGGTTCCAGCTCGGCGAAGTTGGCGTTGATCTGTTCGCCGCGCCCGTTGGTGGCGGTTGCCAGCGTCTGCTGCCACACTTTGAACGCGGTGCGTGTCTTGGGGTCGAGCGCCGAGAGCACGTCGTCGAGCGTCACCGCCGGGTCGACCCGGCTGGAGGCCAGCCGCCCGCCGTCGGCGATCTTGACGCCCGCCCCGGGGCTCTGGTTCTGGGGCACGCGCGGCGGGAGCAGTTCGATGAAGGTCTCCCCCAGCAGCGTCTTCTGGCGCAGGATCATCCGGTAGTTGGAGGCGATCGGCGCGTACTGGTGGTCCATTTCGACTGTCACGTCGGTGGTGCCGTCGGTGTGCGTGGCGAGGCTCACCACGTGGCCCACGTCCACGCCGGCGATCCGCACGTCCGACTCTTCCGCCAGCGCCAGCGTGCGCGACAGCTCGACCTCGAAGCGGTACCCCTTCGGCTTGAACGGCACCGGGCCGCCGAACGAGTCCCACAGGAACAGCAGCAGCCCGAAGCAGCTCAGCGCAAACAGCACGATCACGAGGATGTTGGCCAGCGTGGGCGCGCGCTTCTGCATCAGTGCCCCCCTCCCAGCGAGCCGCCCGGCGCCACCGCGGCGGCGTCGGGACCCTGGCCGAACACGCGGTCGGCGAGCATCCCGTCGGGGCTCACGCCGGTGCGCAGGCTGGCCGCTTTGGCCGCCGCGGAGGTGGGCGTCCCCGCGGCCGCGCACTGCGCCGCGGTGGGCGGGTTGAGCAGGCCGAGCACCAGTTTGGCGGTGGGATCGGCCGCTTCGATGTCGCGCAGGATCGGCACCAGCGCGCAGTTGAAGTACAGCAGTGCCTGTCCCTCGGCGCCGTGCGCGTCGCCCTGCGCCACCACGCTGTTGAGGTCGTGGTTGGCCCAGTCGAGGAAGAACATGAAGCCCGCCTGCTGGGGCCCGGGGTTGTAGCCGAGCTCGTTGAAGAATTCGTTGATCACCGTGAACCCGGTGGTGACCTGCGGCGCGGCCTGCGCGAAGTCCTTCAGCGACGGCTCCAGCTGCTGGAACACCGGCAGGATCTGACGGAACAGCGGCCGCAGCTCGTTCTTGAGGATCGGCGTGGTCGCCTTGAACGACGCGCGCGCCTCGCTCTGCGCCGAGGCCAGCGAGGTGGCGAACGGCTCGAGCGCGTGCAGCGTGTGCCCGGTGACGCCCGCCGCGGTCGCCAGCTTGCCGAGGCCGTGGTTGGCCTGGTGGAGCGCGCCGGGCAGTTCACGCAGTGTTTCCTGCACCTGGCGGTCCTCCCGCGCGAACACCGCGAGCACCGCGTTGCCCGACGCGATCGACTGCGCCAGCTTGGTGTCCTTGCTGCCCAGCGCTTCCATCAGCAGGCGGAAGTTGTGGATGCCGCGCGACACGTCGGACTGGCGCTTGGCCACTTCGCGCCCGATTTCGGTGAACTCGCGCCCCAGCGGCGCGAAGCGCTTGAACGTCGCCGACAGGTTGGCGCCGTTGCCGTACAGCCCTTCGCCGGCGCCCGCCAGCAGCTCCTCGAGGTAGGAGCGCGTTTCGGCGTCGAACGAGGCCCAGAATTCGTCGAGGTTGCCGTCGGGCGAGGTCTGTGTGACGGGGATCGTGTAGCCGCCGTATACCCGCCCGGATGAGGGGTTGCCGGGCGACACCTCCACCGTCTCGTCCTTCAGCCCCGTCTTCGGGCGCAGCAGCGCGGTGGCGTCGCGGTAGATGTAGCGCGCGTACTTGGGCGTCAGGTTCATGCTCACCAGCGCCCTGCCGTGGCGCAGTTCGACGTTGGAGATTTCGCCGATCTTCGCGCCCGCGATCGTCACCGACTGCCCCTGGCCGGGCGTGACCGCCTGGGCGGTCGTGAATTCGCCCTTCAGCACGAACGATTCGCGCCCGATCACCGGCACCCACGCCGGCACCGACAGGCGCTCGTGCGCGAGGATGTAGCCGGCGCTGCCGGCCGCGATCAGGATCATCGTGATGACGGCGATGAACGCCGTGCGGTAGCGCTCGATCTGGTCGCCGATCCCGCGCCCGCCCTCGCGCGGGTCGTGCCCCGGGTCGCCGCCTGGCTGGCCGTGCGCGCCCGAGCCGTTGCCGCTTTGCGGCTCGCTCATCGCGCCATCGCCTGTTTGCGCCGCCATCATCCACCCCCGTCCGCGGGTCCGTGCGCCAACGGTCCGTTGACTTCCGGTGGCTTTTGCGTGTAGCAGGGCACGAGCGGCTTGTACGGCGGCTCGCTGGTGGGGAAGCTGGGGCTGGTGCCTTCGGGCCGCAGGCGCGTCTGCGCGATCAGGTGTTCCCCGCCCGCCGGCGGGTTGGGCTTGATCACGGTCGCCTGCGGCGAGATCACCGTCGAGCCGGCGCCCCCGGTGATGAAGCGACCGGCGGCGCCGTTGCCGTTGAAGTTCTGGCTGAAGCCCGCCACGCCCGCCATTGCGTACCAGAATTCCTTGTATGCCGCCCCGCCCGTGGTGTTGGCGCCGTCCTGCAGCTGCGCTTCGCCGGCCGGGTAGATCACCTTGCTGAGGCACTTGCTGAAGTCGGTCAGCTGCGGCTGGAAGGAGACCTGTCCGGCGATCACACTCGCCACCTCGGGCGCGGCGGTGTGCAACGCCGTGGCCACGCCGCCCAGCTCGTTCGGTTTGAGCGCCCCGCGGAGCTGTTCGATCCACGGGAAGGCGGCGGCGCTGGTGGCGGGGATCTGTTCGACGCCGGGGATCAAATCGAGCGCGAACGTCCGGATCGACGGCGCCGCGCCCTGCAGTTCGGCGAAGCCCCGTTCGATGCCGTGCAGCGCGCCCGGCAGCTCGGCGACCGCGGTGCGCAGGCTGCTGCCCTGCGCGGCAAGCGAGTGCAGGAAGGTGTCGAAGTGGCCGACGAATTCGCCCAGCGCCTGCTCGTGCACGTCCAGTTCGGCGCTCACTTTTTCGATGCCGGCAAACAGCTTGTAGAAGTCGTTGGTTTCGGTGCCGGCCAGCGCCTGGTTGACGATCGTCCCTTTGCGCAGCGCTTCCGGGCCCACCCGGATCGCCTTGTTGAACGCCTGCGCGCCGTTCAAACCGCGCACTTCCGGCGACTGTTCGGCATTCTCCGCCGGCGTCGGCTTGGCGGTGAGCGCCGCGCCGTATTCGATCAGGAACTTCTGCAGGTTGACGCGCGTGGGGCTGTTGAGCGCGTCGAGCACCTGGTCGAGCTGCACCGGCTCCGAGGTCTGCGTCACCGGCAGCGTGGCGCCCGAGGAGAGCGTCGGCGCGGAGGGGCTGCCGGGCTGCAGTTCGACGAACCAGTTGCCTTCCAAGAAGATCTTCGGGCGGATCTTGAGCGTGGCGTCGGAGTGGATCGGCAGCCCCTTGCCTTCGATTTCCATGCTCACCAGCGCCACGTGATTGCCCTCCAGCTTGGTCGCAGTCACCTTGCCGACCGGCACCCCGGCGATCCTCACCGGCGAGGTGGGGCGCACGTTGACCGACGAGCTGAACACGGCGTTGAGCTGATAGCCGTGTTTGAACGGGACGTGTTTGACGAAGCCGAAATACACGCCCACCGCCAGCACCACCAGGAAGATCGCCCCGGTGCGCACCGGGTTGGAGCGTTTCTGCAGCTCCGACACCGCGGTGTCGCGGCGCCGCCGCCACCAGCGCACGCCGTCGTCACTCATGAGCCCTTCCCCTTGCTCTTGGCGCCCTTCGACCCGCTCGTCCCGGTGGCGCCGCCCGAGGAGCTTTCCTTCGGGAACGCCTTCTGCTGGGCCGCCGAATACTTTTCGCCGAACAGGTTTTCGCTGCGGTGCGTCACTTCGTGGTTGGTGCCCAGCGTGGTGGAGGTGTTGCCGATCACCGTCTGCCCGGCCGTGTACTGCATGTTGCCCGCTTCGCACTCGTCCGGCTGGCCGGGTCCGCCGACGTACGGGTAGGGGTTGTAGTGCAGGTGGTTGTCGTTGAAGAACTGGCCGGTGTTGACGTCGAGGTCTTTCGATTCCCCGTTGGCGGGCGCCGACGCGGGCAGCCCCTCGTTGTTGGGCCCGGACGGGCTGAGGATCGGCACCACGCGCACCACCGTGCCGTTGCCGATCGACTCCGCCAGCGAGTTGGCGAGGTTGCGGAACGTGAGCGATATGTAGTTGCAGTTGGTTTGCGCCGGCGCGAGGCCCGCGAGCAGCGGCGTGCCCAGTTCGGCGGCGCGCGTGAATTCTTCGAAGCCCAGCGCCACCTGCGGGTTGGCGGAGAACAGCGCCAGCGCCTGCAGCGCCTTGGTCAGTTGCGCGTTGAACGCGACGGCGTTGTGCAGGTTGACGGCGCCCACCTCGAACGCGTGGCCGAGCGGCGACGCCACGGTCGTCAAGATCTTCGCGCTGGGGTGCAGCAGCGCGACGAATTCCGTGGCTTTTTCGATGAACGGCTGCTCGTAGGGGAACGAGTGGATCGCCTGGTGCAGCGCTTCGGGGCCGCCTTCGATCGTCCGTTCCAAGGGCTCCGACGCCTTCGCCCACGCGGTGAAGAAGGTGGCCAGGTTGCGGAACAGCGCGGCCTGCGTCTGGGCCACCGGCGACACTTCGCGGGCGGCTTTGTCCAGCGCCACCCACAGCTGGCCGAACCCGGTTTGCGGAGAGGCGAGGTTGTGCAGTACCGGCACCGCGTTTTCGGTGAGCGGTCGCAGCGTGTGGATCGTTTCGTTGAGGCCCACGCCGCGCCCGGCGAAGCCGTTGCCGAAGGTGTTGGTGTTCTGCTGGATGGAGGCGCGCGTCTTCTTGTCGAAGATGTTGAAGAAGTCCTGGATCTCCACCGGTTCGCGCGAGTGCGACACGGGGATCGTGGCGCCCGCGGGGATCGTCCGCGGCGAGGTGCCGCGCTTCAATTCCAGGTACTTCAGCCCGATGTCCGACACCGACTGCACCTCGGTGGTCGTGTCGGCCGGCAGCGGCCCCACGTGCTTTTCGAGCTTCAAGCTGATGATCGCCGTGAGCTTGCCGGTACGCGGGTTCTGGTAGGGGACGATCTTGCTGACGATCCCCACCCGCCGGCCGAACAACCGCACCTGGTTGCCCCGTTCCAAGCCCGACGCTTCCGGCAGTTCGGCCTTGATGTCGTAGGTGGGCGTGAACGGCAGCCCGTTGTTGGCGCCGTAGGAGATGTACACGGCCACCACCGCGATCAGCACGGTGAGCGCCCCGATCAACAGCGGGCTGGCGGCGATCGAGTTGCGGCGACGGGGGTTCATGGCACCTGGGTGGGGTCGCAGTCGAGCTTGCCTTCGTCGGTGAACGGCGCCGAGCCGTCGGCCGGCGAAGGCGTCGCCCCCGCGCCGGGGCAACGGCGCAGTTCGCGGGTGCGCAGGCCCTGCAGGCCTTCCTGCGCGCTGGTGACGGGCGTCAGCGCGTTGTTGGCGCCCAGCTTGAAGTTGTTGAACACGGCGCTGATCCGCGCATACTGCCCGTTGGCGTCGTAGTAGCCGGCGCTGGTGCCGAAGGTGCGCACGAAGCCCTCCAGATCCGGGGCGTAGGGGCCGAAGAAGGCGGTCACCGGCGTCGATTCCTGCAGCGCCTTCACGTCGGCGGGCGAGCCGGTGGCCAGCTCGCCGGCCAGCGTCGGCAGCGCCAGCGCGAAGTCGGTGAGGTCGTTGCCCGGCCCCGGCTTGCTGATCGCGACGCTGAGGTTGTGCAGCACCGGCCCGGCTTCCCGCACCAACGGCCGCAAGCGGGCGAACAGCGGCGCCAGCGACTTGGTGTCGGGTCCCGCCACGGCCGCCAGCTTGCGCAGCGCGGCCAACGTGGACGGCAGTTGGGTAAACGCGTGGTTGCCCTGGCGCAGCGCGCTTGGCAGCTCCGCCACGCCCTTCTGCAGGGCGGCCTGTTCGGCGCCCAGCGCTTCCATCGCGCGGTTGCCGTTGTCCACGAAACCGGTCAGTTCTTCGCGGTGGGTAGCCAGCGTGGTGAGCGCCCTGGCGCCATACACCAGGAAGTTCTGGAACGTGCGCTGGTCTTTGGTGAGCTCGGCGAAGATGTGGTTGGCGGAGCCGAGGAACGGCCCGAAGTATTCGACGTCCAAGCTCAGAGCCGCTTCGGCGCCGGCACTGATTTCCGATTCGCCCACGAACCACTCCTGCAGGCCTTTGCGCGTAGCCGGGTTCAGCGAGTCCAGCAGCTGGTCGAGGTCGGTGGTGCCCTTGGCGGCGCTCGACGGCAGGGTCGCGCCGGCGGACAGCACCGGCGCGTTGTTGGGGCCGGGCGACAGCGCCACATAGCGCCCGGCGACGGTCGTCAGCGACGGCACCCGTACCTGCACGGTGGTGCCCCGGTGCAGCGGCACCAGCGAGCCGGACACGTGGAAGGTGACCAGCGCTTTGTAGTCGTGTGTGAGCGCGATCGCGGTGACGCTGCCCACCGGAACGCCGCCCACCTCCACCTGGTCGCCCAGCACCAGCTGGCTGGCGTTTTCGATTTCGAATTTGTAGCTGGCGCCGCCACCGCCCGCGAACACGATGTAGGCGAGTGCCGCCACCACCAGGGCCAGCACGCCGACCGCCACCCAGCGACCCACGCCACGCGGCGGCGGCGTGGCCGGCCGCAGCGGCTGCGGCCCGCCCTCTCCGGACGGTGGCAGCGGTCCGCGGACGGGAGGGGGCGGCGGGGTGGTCGTCGCCATCCTCATTCACCTCCCGAGCCGGTCGTGCCGGGGTCGGGGACCGCCGCCGCCGAGGGCTGGCTGGAGACCTCGGGCTCGGGGATCTCGCCGATCTGGGAGATCAGCCGCAGCCACTGAGTGGGGCTGAGGGGGGAGCCCGACACGCGCGCCGCCACGGCGCCGTGGCGGGCGGCCGAGGCGAACGCCACGTGGATCACACCCTTGTAGCCGGGCAGCGTCAGCGTGTTGTCGCTGCCGGGGAGGCTGATGGCGCTGACAATCTGCGCCGGCTTCATCGTGCCCTGCAGGCGCAGCAGCTTGCGCACGGCCACGTCGGTCACCGAGCCCGCGCCTTCGTTGCCGGCGATCGGCGTGCCGTCGATCGCCGCGATGTCCACCGCATCGCCGGCGGCGCCGATCGTGTTGCCCGCGCCGGGCGCGCCGGCGGTGTGCGGGCAGCCGCGGGACGACACGGTCGGACTGAGTCCCGACACCGACAGATACTCCAGCGCCGCCAGCACCCGCCGGTCGACCTCGCCGGCCCGCACCGCGCCGCGCTCGCACGCCGGCAGGCGCACGCCCGGGTCGCGCAGCACCATCTGCTCCAGCTGCGGCTTCGAAGCCAGCAGCACCTGGCCCACGGTCGGCGAGGTGGCCAAAAACGGGTTCTCGCCCTTGGCGCGGAACGCCGACGTCTCTTCCAAACGCACCCACCCGTCGAGGATCGGCTTGGGGTCGATCAGCGGAGCGCCGGCGCCGCCGGGGCGGATCTGGAAGAGCACGTGGGCTTCGGCCCCCACGTGCCCCAGCACGGTGCCCGCCAGCACCTGCACGCCGGGGTGCAGCGAGTCGAGGTAGACCTCGTTGGGGCCTTCGCGGAACTGGTGGGCAGGAGCGCCCGTCGCGTTGCCGGCCGACGCCTTGGGGAGCGTGGGCGGCGGCGTGGTGGGGTGCGGCGCCGGCGGCGTTTCCAGGGCGTTGGCCGCCCCCATCGCCAGGCCGGTGGTGACGGCCGCCTGCGAGAGCGGCGAGTGCGGCTGCACGCCGGCGCTGGCGGGCACGGTCGGGGCGGGACCGACCCCGGCGCCGCCGCCCGGGTGGGCGATCCTGGCGCTGACGCCGGCGACGCGCGGTTCCAGCACCGGGTAGACGGTGGCCGCTTCGCCCAGCTGCGCGTAGGTGTAGGTGTTGCCGTAGGCGTCGCGCAGCGACACATACCGGCCCAGCGTGGGCGAGTCGCCGGCGGCGGTGATTTCGCCGTCCTGCACCGCGATCACGGGGGCGCCGGCGGGGGCGTAGATGACGGTGCCGGCCAGCGTCTTGGCGGGGTCGGCGGGGTCGGCGGGGAAGCCGTCGCTGAAGTGCGCTTCGGCGTGCACCGGGAAGCGCGATTCGGTGAGGCCGCTGATCGCGCTCAGCAGTTCGGGGGGCGTGCCGCCCAACAGCTGTGCGCGCAGCATCACCGCTTCCACGTAGGCCGCGGAGTGGTTGTAGGCGAGCACCGCCTCGCGGATGTGCCCGGCGCCACCGGCCGCCTCCAGGTAGCGGGCGGCGGCAAAGATCGCGTCGGCCGGGTTGTAGGGGTCCTCGTAGCCCGAGCCGGTGGCGTCCACGCCGTAGCGCGCCCACGAGGAGGGCAAAAACTGCATCCACCCCTCCGCGCCGGCGCTGGAGACGGAGAGGTCGCGGCCGTAGTTGGTCTCCACCTCGTTGATCGCCGCCAGCACCTGCCAGGGAATGTCGTAGGCCGCCCCCGCCGCCTGGTAGATCGGCAGCAGGAACGGCGGCACGCGGAAGCTTTCGATGAAGAAGTCGGGGATCCCCCCGATGGCAGCCCCCAGCGCGCCGGGAAGCGGCGGCGTGAGCGTCGAGGGCGGCGGCGCCGGCGCGCCGGTGGCGTGTTCGCCGGCGTTCTTGGCGCCCTTCCCGCCGCCCTTGCCCTTGGCCGCGTTGCCGGTGTGCTTGCCCGCGCCGGGTTGCGCGCCACGGTTGGCGTGGCCGCCGGAGGTGCCGGGCGCGCTCGGCGTTTGCGGTCTCTGGCCGCTCACTTCGGGGCCACCGGCCGCAGTCGCGGGCGTGGTGGGCGTGGTCGTAGCGGGCGCGCCGGTTTCGGCGGGCGGCGCCGGCACTGTTTCGGTGGTGGCACTCGCTTCGCCTTCCCCTTCGGCCACCGGTTCGCCCACCTGCCCGTGCACGCCCGCCGGCGCTTCGGGCGCCGGCACGGTCGTCGTTGTGGTGTTGGTGCTTGCGGGCACGGTTTCGGTGCCGGCGGTGGAGCCGCTCGACGTTTCCCCCGAAGCCCCCGCGGCAGCGGCGGCGCACAGCGCGAGCGCCAGCACACATACGAGAACGGGAAGCGGGTGTCGTGGCGCGCGCATGGCTCAGTTGCCCAGCAGGTAGTTGAGGAGCATCCCGCCCGCTTGGGAGCCTTCGCTGGGCGGCGTGTAGTAGGTGGTGCCGGAGCTGGCGCCGCCGACCGGCTGGGCGACCGCCGAGGGGAGGCCCGCGGCGAGCGCGCTGGTGCCGGCGGGTCCGCCGGACGCGCCAACGCCGCCTTCGTCGCCGGGGTACTCGGCCATCGCCTGCGACAGCGTGGCGCCTTTCACCATCGCTTCGATGCGCGCCATCGCCACGGTCGTGTCGCTGCTCTTGGCGCCGGCGCTCGCCGCCTGCGCGCTCGAAGGGGAGCTGCCGGGGTAGAAGTTGGCACGGCATTCCGCTTCGGACTTCTCAAGTTCCATTTTGTAGGCAGCGCATTTGTTGCCGATCGCCACCGCGCGGGCGAAGTGGCCGAGCGAGTCGTAGCCGTTGACGTCGCCGGCGCCCATGAAGATGAAGTCGAGCAGCCGCTCGATGCCGCCCGTGGAGCGCAGGCTGGCGAACAGTTCGGAGAAGCTCTTGGCGAACGGCCCGGCGGCGGAGCCGAGCGCCTCGACCCGTTTGAGCAGGGGCTGCGTGCCCACCACCGCCGTGCCGAGCTTCTTGGAGGAGGCGCCGAGGCTCTTGAAGTACTGGGTGGTGCTGGTCGAGAAGGGGCCGATGTTGGCGAACGTGCGGTTGATCCCGGGCGCCGCGAGGCCGAGCTCGGTGAAGGTGGGAATCGACTGTTCGGCGAACGCTTCCAGCCGTTTGAGATAGGGGCGCAGCTCGCGCAGGAAGTTGGGGAGTTCGTGGAAGTTGACACCCAGTTCGCGGCTGTGGCGGGCGGTCGCTTCGGCAACCGTGTTGCCCTGCGCGAAGAATTCTTGGAGCTGCTTGCGTTCGTGCGCGATCGGCGCCAGCGCCCGGTCGCCTTCTTCGGCGAGGTTGCCCAGCACCTTGTTCTCGTCGGCGAGCATGCCGATCAGCTTTTCCAGTTCGCGCAGCGCCGGGTTGGAGCGGTGCAGCACAGCGTTGAGGTCGCTGCCGCGCCCGGCCAAGCCGGCGCCGAGTTCGTTGAGGATGATCGCCAGCCGTTGGTTCTCGGGCAGGTGGCCGATGTCGCTGAGCAGATCCACGCCTACCGGGCTGGAGGTGCGGGCAACCGGCAGCTTGTAGTCGCCGGCGCCTTCCTGGCCGGACGGGATCTTCCCCAGCGGCGGCGGCAGCGGCGCCCCTTCGGCGCGTTGCTGGGTGGGCAGGCAGTTGACGTACTTCTCGCCGATCAGCGCCTGCGGTTCGATCGTGCAGGTGGCGTCTTCGCGGAAGTCTTGGAAACCGGGGTTGGCGATGTTGAGCGTGACCGCCGCCCTGCCGCCGGGCGTGGGCGAAACCGTGCCGACCGTGCCGACCTTGACGCCGTCGATCTTCACGTTCTCGCTGGTGACCAGGTTGCCGGCGTCGTCGAATTCGGCCCACACCGTGTAGCCGCCGCCACCGCCCCCGGCGGCCGTGGCGAACAGAATCGCCACGAGCGCGACCAACGCGCAGAGGGCAGCGGCGATCGCCGCTGCTGCTTTGCTCCTGCTTGCGCTGACAGCCCACCTGCTCACTGCGTCCCACTCCTCCTCTTGCCCCTACAAGCGAGGGGACGGCTCCTCCCGGTGGAGTCGCCCCTCTCGCGATCGCCCTCTTCAGGTGAGCACCCGCCGGACGGCGGGCGCTCGTCGCTTTCGGCCTACCTTTTCGGCGTTACTTCGCCACCTCTCCCTGTAGACCTACGGCCGCTACTTCTTTTTCTTTTTGGGGCAAGGCGCGTGGTATTCGGTCACGGTGGTTTCGCCGTTCTCGAATTTCATTTCGGCCTTCAGCGGGAAGCCGCCCTTCGGGCACTTGTTGGGCAGCGTGATGTAGGAGGTGACCTTCTTGCCCTTCTTGAACGCCGAGCCGACCTTGAGGTCGATCGCTTCGGTCGACACGGCCGCCGCGCCGGGCACCGATTCGACCAGCGGGATTTCCGACTCGAACTCGTAGGCGTACTGCCCGCTCGCCGGGTGGATCGTCCCGCCGACATACACCTGCGCCGAGATCGGCGACGGCGCATTGGCGTAGAAGATCAGTTCGCCTTTGGGCGCGAAGAACGCCTGCACGGTGCCCTTCTCTTTGATCGCTTCGCCGGCGATCGTGTCGGAGGCTTCAACCGAGCCGACCGGGCTGGCCTGCGACTTCTTCGGGCATGCTTCGGGACCCTTTATTTCGAGCGTTTGGAGCGTGCAGGTGACGAACCCGTTGGTGTCGAGCTTCACGCCCTTGGGAGCCCACACGTTGACGCCTCGCAGCTGCGAGGGCGAGTCGCCCGTGACTTCCGTGCCGCGGATCGTGACTTCGAATTCGACCGCCGCCGGAGCGCCGAGGATGTCGCCGCTGCCGGAGATGCCCTTGATCGGCACCGGCACTGCTTTGAGCGTGACGGTGGGCGCCGCCGAGACGACGGTGGCGCCGATACCGAACGCCAGGCCCACAACGGCGACGGCAAGGCCCAGCAGCGCCTTGCGTGTAGATGCCATGCGCATCATCAGCTTCTCTCTCCTCTGTAAGTTGACGTAGACAGGTCGCCTCGATCCGGGTAGCTCCGGACCATGGCGGCCCGGCGACATCGAGATCTCCGAGACTCTCGCGAGTCGGAGAACTTGGCGATTCTACTTGCAACTCTATCCGTCGCGGACGATGGGTTCAAGTTCGAGCGAACGGATGCGCGCTCTGGGGCGGACATTTCGGTCACCGCTGAACTTTCGGGATCGACGCAAGTTGTTCCCATAGTTGGAGCCAAATGTGCGATTTTGCGAAGCCTGAGGCTTAGGTTGAGGGTGATGGTGGACGCGGTGGCGCGCCTATACTTTACAAAATGAAGTATTTGTCCGCAAAGATAAACAACACATCACGCACACCAGCCGACCCGATCCGCCCCAGGCGTGAGATCAAACCGACCCGCCGCCGCGATGCCCGCGCGCAGCGCCGCATAGAGGCGGCGCCTGGTTTCATACAGGTCCGACCCCCCCCGAGGAGGACACCAATGGATTTCCAGCCCAGCGCCCGCTGCGTCGATTTCAAAGCTCGCCTGGAGACGTTCATGGACGAGCACGTGCTGCCGGCCGAGCCGGTGTACGAGCGGCAACTGCGCGAGTCGGGCGACGCGCACAGCCAGCCGCCGATCATGGAGGAGCTGAAGACGCGTGCGCGCAAGCGGGGGCTGTGGAACATGTTCCTACCGGACCCCGAGCACGGCGCGGGGCTGTCCAACGGTGACTATGCGCCGCTGGCGGAGATTCTCGGGCGCAGCCACATCGCCTCGGAGGCGTGCAACTGCTCGGCGCCCGACACCGGCAACATGGAGGTGCTGCATCTGTTCGCCACCGAGGAGCAGCGCGAGCGCTGGCTGGCACCGCTACTGGCGGGCGAGATCCGTTCGGCGTTCGCGATGACCGAGCCCGACGTGGCCTCCTCCGACGCCACCAACATCGCGCTGCGGATCGAGCGCGACGGCGAGGAGTACGTGCTGAACGGGCGCAAGTGGTGGATCTCGGGTGTGCTGCACCCCCACTGCAGGATCATGATCGTGATGGGCAAGACCCGCACCGACGGTCCTCGCCACGCTCAGCAGAGCATGGTGCTGGTGCCGCTGGACACGCCCGGCGTGACGGTCGTGCGGGGGCTGCCGGTGTTCGGCTACCAAGACCACGAGGGGCACGCCGAAATCGTGTTCGAGGACGTGCGCGTGCCGGCGGCCAACCTGATCGGGGGCGAGGGCGAGGGCTTCATGATTGCCCAGTCGCGGCTGGGCCCGGGCCGCATCCACCACTGCATGCGCGCGCTGGGGGCGGCCGAGCGGGCGCTGGAGGCGATGTGCAGGCGGGCCGTGTCGCGCGTCACCTTCGGCGAGCCGTTGGCGGCGCGCGCCAATATCCAAGACTGGATCGCCGAGGCGCGGATCGAGATCGAGATGGCGCGCCTGTTGACGTTGAAGGCGGCGTGGCTGATGGACACCGTGGGCAACCGCCAGGCGCGCATGGAGATCGCCGCGATCAAGGTGGCGGCCCCCAATGTGGCGCTGAAGGTGATCGACCGCGCGATCCAGGTGCACGGCGGCGGCGGCGTGAGCGACGACTTCCCGCTGGCGTGGATGTACGCCCACCTGCGCACGCTGCGCCTCGCCGACGGCCCCGACGAGGTCCACAAGCGCTCGATCGCGCGCCGCGAGCTGGCGCCGCACCTGCCGCGGGAGTGAGCGTCGTTCCGCCTGTCACGCGAGGGGTGAGCCCACGGCTGAGACCGCCCCAGCGCCGGATAGGCGTTGGCGGTGGTGGCGGGCGGGGTTGTGCGTTTACTTTTTGCGCGCCAACCAGCTTTATTTTGTGAAGTGGTTGGGGTCTCGAAAAAGACGTCCACCCCCACCGTTGGCCAGCCGACGCCAACCACGACATCGCGCGGCCGGTTCCGGTCCGTCCGTGCCGCCGCCTGGCTGGGCGATCGACTGCTGGCGCTGCTCGCCGGACTGGCCGCCGCGACCCCGGTGATCGCCGCGACCGTGCGGGCGATCGAAGCGGGATGGGTGCCGGTCGCCGACCGCGGGATCATTGCCACGCGCGCACACGACGTGTTCACCTCGCACGCGCCGCTGGTGGGCCAGTACACGCTGGCGGGCGAAGTCACCGGCAGGGCGACGCACAGTCTCGGGCCGATGCTGTTCTGGCTGCTGGCGCCCACCGCGTACGGCGGCAGTGATGTGGGCATGACGATCACAATGGGCGCGCTCAACACGCTGTGCGTCATCGGCTGCGTGGCGCTGGCGCGCCGCCGTGGAGGCCGCGTACTGATGGTGCTGACAGCGGCGGCGATCGCGCTGATGTGCCAGTCGCTGGCGGCGGAGACCTTCCATGACGTGTGGAACCCGTCGGCCGGCCTGTTCCCGTTCACGCTGCTGATCTTTCTGTGCTGGTCGGTGGCGTGCGGCGAATACCGACTGCTGCCGTTGGCGGTGCTGGTGGGCAGCTTCGCCGTGCAGGCTCATCTCGCCTACCTCCCCCCCACGCTGGCACTGCTGGCGGTCGGCCTCGGCGGGCTCGCGGCGGGGGCGACCGCGGCGAGGCGGCGACGCACCGGTGACGCACCCACCGGAGCGCTCGACGGCGAGCGGCCCACGCCACTCGACCGCCACGGCGCCGCCGACGCGCGGGCGGGCGGAGGGTTGTGGGACACGGTCGCGCGATGGAACGGGGGTGTGTGGCGTACGCTGAAGCGCCGACGCGCTGCGATTGGGTGGACGCTGGCGACGCTCGTGGTGCTGGCGTTCTGCTGGAGCGCGACGATCGACGGGCAGCTGACCGAACATCCCGGCAACCTCACGTTGGTGATGGAAAGCGCCACCAAGCACAAGCAGACGCTGGGCGACGAAGTGGGATGGCACGCGATGGTGCGAGCGGTGGGGATCGTGCCGTGGTGGCTGCAGGAACCCAAGAGCCGCTGGCAGCGCAAGTACGAAGTCCGCGAAAGGCCGAGCGCGCTGGCGGTGAACTCGACGATCGCGACGCTGGCGGCGCTGGCGCTGATCGCGATCGTCGCACCCATGCGGCGTCGCCGCGATCTGGCGACGATGGCTTTGACCGCTCTGGTGTTGTGCCCGGCGCTGGCGGCCGTGGCCGCCTCCACTCCCACCCCGCGCCGGCTGTCGGCGACGCTCGGGTACACGATGTGGTGGGGCTCGCAGGCAGGGATGTTCGTGTGGCTGGCGCTGGGGTGGACGCTGTTGGTGGTGACGGCCGGCGGCGCGGCGCTGGCGGCGAATGCGGTGAGGAGGCGTCACCGCGCTGCACACCGATCGCGTGTGGACACCCTCGCGGGTGGTTCCTTCGAGCACACCAACCAGCCCGCCCCCGCCACCCGCAAGACCCCCTCCCCGCAAACACCCACTTCGCCGCGCGCCGTCCGCGGCCGGCTGACGGCCTTGGGCGGGGTGGCGCTCACGCTGGCAGGCATCGGCGGCGCCGTGGCGGTGGGCAACGCGGTGGCAGCCAAAGGCAAGCCGGACGAACACCAGGTGACGTACAAACCGATCAAAGCGATCGACGCGCGTTTGGCACGGCTGGTGCCAGGCGGCGGGAGCGTGCTGCTGGAGGGCGAACTGGACGGCGCGGAGATGCCGGTGAAACCGGCGGTGCGCTACTTCCTGGTGACACGCGGCACGCGCGTGCTGGCGCCCGGCAGCGAGCTGCGGCTGGGCACCTGGTATGAGCTGTACAAACGCCCCTACCGCGAAGCGCTGTATCTCAGCGACGTGCCCCGCCCGCCGGTGAAACATGTGCCCCTGGCGTTCCGGGTGCGCTTTCGCGAAGGGAAAACGGTGAACACAGTGTACGTGTGGCGCTCGCCCCACCCTGGGCGGTGAGCCCGATCGCGCCAACTTCGTCGGCGAACGCGCGTGCCGGCGGCGCGCTACCCTTGCGAGAAATGCGCGCACTGGTGCTGGATTCCGAGACCACCGGCCTGCAGGAGTTGCTGGAGCGTCGGCGCCGCTTTGGGGCCGACCGAGGCGACGAGGTGTGGGACGGTGTGCTCCATATGGTGCCGGCACCCAACTACGGCCATGGCTCGGTGGAGGCACAGGTGATCATGACCCTGGGCCCCAAGGCGCGCGCGGCGGGCTTCGAGGTCATCGGCCAGTCGAACCTCGGCGAGGGCGAAGACGACTTCCGCGTGCCCGGCATCGCCATGCACCGACGCGGCACAGGCGGCACCTGGCACGCCACCGCACCGCTCGTGGTGGAGATCGTTTCGCCACATGACGAGTCGTGGGAGAAGCTCCCGTTCTATGCCGCCCACGAGGTGGACGAGGTGCTGATCGTCGATCCCGCCAAGCGCTCGGTCGACTGGCTGGGACTCCGTGACGACGAATACCAGCCGATCGACCACAGCGGGCTGATCGACCTCGGGCGGGACGAGCTGGCCACGCGGATCGAGTGGCCGTCAAGCGGATAGCGTCAGCTGCCGCTCGTACGGCCCGCGGCCGGTGAGGCAGGTGGCGCCGCAGCGCGCCCCCAGCACGAGCGCGTCGGGGAGGGCGACGCCAGCCGCGAGCGCGTAGGTGAGGCCGGCGGCGAACGAGTCGCCGCAGCCGTAGGAGTCAACCGGGTCGCCGGGCGGCGGGGCCGCCTTCCAGCTGCCGGCCGCGCCGGAGCGCTCGCGGTAGCTGCCGCCGCGCGCGCCTTCGGTGAAGACCAGCAGGTCGGCGTCGCTCTGCGCGCGGGTCGCCTCGCCGCGCTCGACCGCGTCGCCGCCGCTCAGCACCAGCGCGTCAAGGCGCACGCCACAGCCAAGCGCGTGCCGGGCACGCGGGCTGGCGACCAGCACGCGTGCCGCGCGGGCCGCACGCAGCGCATGGACGTCACCGGCGGTGAAGTACACGCCGTCCATCTCCCCCAGCTGCTCCCACGGCAGCTCCGTGTCGGCGCCCTCCGGCTCCAAGCGCGCGCCGAAGGTGGTGATGGTGCGCTCGTCGGCATCGTCCACCAGCGTCACCGCGCTACTGGTCGGGTCGGCGCGCGGGACGGCGTGCACCCCCACCCCCAGCTCTCCCAGCCGCGCCACCGCGCGGCGGCCGTGTTCGTCGCCGCCGAGCGCCGTGAACAGCGTGGCCTCTCCCGCTAGTCGCGCCAGCTGCACGGCGGCCACCGCGCCGCCGCCGGCCGGCTCCTCGAAGGGCTCGCGCGCGTGCACGATCTCGCCGGCGCAGGGGATGCGGGACACTCGCGCGAAGCGCACCCACTCGACGTGTCCCACCACCGCCACCCGCGGCGCGTGCGCTTGCATGCGGGGCAGTCTTCCACAGGACCGCGGTTGCCGGCGCCACCGCAAGGCTCAGCAGCACAGAGACAAGAGCGCGTATCACATAGCACCCGCCACGTACTCCTCAGTCGGGCAAGCTGTCCAATATCTGTTAACCATATCGCCGCTCGGCCGTGGACACGCACGCTTTTCGTCTATCGGCGTTATCGAGGTTTTGCAGACCGCGAGTGCTCTGGTCAATCGTCGCCGGCGAGTGCACTGAACCGCGAGTTGGTAGCGACGTCGAGCTGTGGATTTGCACGCGGTGCTTTTTGTGGCACTCTTGATCTTCTTACACTTTGCGAGCGCCCGGGAGAGGTGAGCGTGCCTTTCGAGCTCCTTCGAGTTGACTTGCAAGCAGCATCTCTTCTGGGGACGCGCTCGGCCATCCACCCAAGGTGTGGATCTCGATCACCCGACCGGTGAGACTCCCTTCCCCCCGAGACACCGACGCGACAGCCATGTGGGCGCACGTCAACGCGACAGCCATGTGGGCGCACGTCAACGCGACAGCCATGTGGGCGCACGGCAACGCGGCAGCCATGTGGGCGAAA
>Ga0210398_10000179_pt1 | contig 79051 bp, 78 predicted proteins | sample IncBWC4OmetaG_FD_161047 | JGI IMG/M metagenome (GOLD analysis project Ga0210398, IMG submission 161047) | Forest soil microbial communities from Barre Woods Harvard Forest LTER site, Petersham, Massachusetts, United States - Inc-BW-C-4-O | ecosystem: Environmental > Terrestrial > Soil >... | reverse complement strand
TGACCCCAGACAACTTCTACAAATCGTCATCGGATGCCGTCTCGGCGGTCAACGCCGCGTACGCCCAGATGCCGTACACGTACCTGTACTACTTCTATATCGGTGACATCTCCGGCGACGACCTCATGGCCGATCCCTCGTTCGGCTCGGACGGACACCAACTCGCCGACTACACGTTCGACAAGACGCTGTGGACGCTCGACAACCAGTGGAGCAACGCGTACATCACGATCAACCGGGCCAACATCGTGATCCAGTTGGTGCCGGGGATCCAGATGGACCCGACGCTCCGGGCGCGCGTCATTGGCGAGGCCAAGTTCATTCGCGCGCTGTCGTACTTCATGCTCGTGAACATGTTCGGCGATGTCCCGCTGGTCACGACGCAAATCACGAACGCCAAGAACGCCCAGCTCCCGCGGACGGCGAAGGCGCAGGTCTACGCGCTCATTGAGAGCGACCTCCAGGCGGCCGCGACGTCGCTGCCCGCGAGCTATTCGGGCGCCGATGTCGGCCGCGCAACGTCCGGCGCCGCGCTGTCGCTGCTGGCCAAGGTCTACCTGTACCTGGGCGATTGGAACAATGCCGCGAAGTACGCCGGCCAAGTGATCAACTCGGGCGCGTACTCGCTCAACAAGGTCTACAACGACAATTTCTCGATCTCCAAACAGAACTCGAATCCGGAGAACATCTTTTCGGTGAATTTCGGTTCGCCGGAAACCGTGACCGGAGTGGTCGGCAGTATCGCCGTGCTGTTCGGTCTGCCGAGTGGGTTCCCCGGGGGCGATGCGTACGGTCTGGAGTTCGTGCTGCCGTCGCTCGTCAACTCCTTCTCCGCCACGGATCAGCGCGGGAATGGCGCGAGCTTCATGATCTCGCCCTACACCATCCGGCACGGCCCCGACTCGGGCACGGTCGTCACGTTCATCTCGCCGCCGGCCCCGGCGCTGCACAAGCCGCTCGACGAGTCGGACGCGCAGAACATGGAGCACCGCTCCTGGGAACAGCAGCCGAACTATCAGCCCGTTCTGCGCTACGCCGATGTGCTCTTGATGTACGCGGAAGCGGTGGCCAACGGTGGGGCGGGGACGGCCGGAAGCGCGGCATCGGCCCTCGACCAGGTGCGTCTCCGCGGCGACCCGAGTGCATCGTCGAGCGCCGGGAGCGCCGACTTCATGGACACGCTCCGCGTCGAGCGGCGGAAGGAGTTCATCTACGAAGGGCAGCGGTGGTTCGATCTCTCGCGCTGGGGCATTCTCGACCAGTCCCTGCGGGCGAAACAGGCCGAGATCCTCACGATCTACCCCAACGAGTTCAAGGCCGTGCACGGCGTGACGTCGAATTTCTATCCCATTCCGCAAGTGGAGATCAACAGCGATCCAGCTCTGACGCAAAACGCCGGATGGCAGTAAAGCTGGTCCTGTTGGCGCTGGCCTTCTCGCAGCCGCCGGTGGAGCGGCTCCTGCAGCGCATGACAATAGAGGAGAAAGTCGGGCAGATGACGCAGCTGACGATCGAAGCCGTCTCCGGTGTTCGTGGGACGGCTTCGGTCGAGCAGCAGCTCGACTCCGCGAAGCTCGACGACGCGATTCTCGGCCATCACGTGGGCTCGTTGCTCAACGTGTGGGACGTCGCGCTTCCTCCACAGAAATGGCAAGCAGTCATCGGGGCCGTGCAACGCACGGCCTCCCGTACGCGTCTCAAGATCCCGATCCTCTACGGGATCGACGCGGTGCACGGGCATCATTATATGGTCGGCGCGACGGTCTTCCCGCAGAACATCGCGATGGCCGCGACGTGGGATACGGCGCTCGTGCGGCAAGAGCACGAGATCACCGGGTACGAGACACGGGCGAGTGGGATCTTTTGGAACTTTGCGCCGGTGCTCGACGTGGGGCGCCAGCCTCTGTGGTCTCGATTCTTCGAGACCTTTGGCGAAGATCCGTATCTCGTCTCTCTATTGGGGGTGACAGCGATAAGGGCGGAGCAAAAATATGTCGCGGCGACCGGGAAGCACTTTCTCGGCTACAGCGATCCGCTGACGGGAAAGGATCGGACATCCGCCTGGATCCCCGACCGCCAGCTGCGAGAATATTTCGTACCGCCGTTCGCAGCGGCCATCGGGGCTGGATTACAAACCGTCATGATCAACTCCGGGGACATCAATGGAGTCCCCGTCCATGCGAGTCACGAGATCCTGACGGATCTTCTGAGGCGCGACTTGGGGTTCACCGGAGTGGCGGTGAGCGATTGGGCGGACATCATCCGCCTCAACACGGCCCACCATGTCGCGCCGACGCGGAAGGACGCGGTGCGCATGGCGGTCATGGCGGGCATCGACATGAGTATGGTCCCGGACAATCTGTCGTTCTACGACGACTTGCTCGCGCTCGTGAAAGAGGGCTCGATCCCCGTCTCCCGGATCGATGAGTCGGTGCGCCGCATCTTGAAACTCAAATATGCGCTCGGCCTGTTCAAGAACGCCGGGCCGGATAGCGCGATGCTCGCGCAGGTTGGCTCGGCGCAATCGCTCGCCGTCAGTCGCCAGGCGGCCGAGGAAGCCGTGACGTTGCTCAAGAATCAGGGCGGCATTCTCCCGCTGTCGAAATCATCGCGCGTGCTCGTGACGGGCCCTGGCGCGACGTCGTTGGTCGATCAGTATGGATCGTGGACGTTCACGTGGCAGGGGACGGACACGGCGATGTATCCCAAGAATGTGGCGACTCTGCTGGACGCGATTCGGAAGCGGGCGCCGAATGCCACGTACGTCGCCGGGTCGGCAGCGGTCGATGCGGCGCGCAATGCGGACGTTGCCATTGTGTGTCTGGCCGAGCCGCCGGCGGTCGAGAAGCCGGGCGACATCGACGACCTGACGATGCCCGACGACCAGCTGCAGCTCGCGAGGGCGATCGAGGCGACGGGCACGCCGGTGGTGCTGGCAATTTTTCATCAGCGGCCGCGGATTATTCGGGCGATCGTCGATAGCGCCCGCGCGATTGTCACCGGGTACCAGACCGGGCCATTCGGCGGGGAGGCACTGGCCGGCGTGCTGTTCGGCGACGTCAACCCGAGCGGCAGGCTCCCGTTCACGTGGCCCCGAGCGACCGGCGCTCTCGCGCACTACGATCACGCGTTCTCGGAGGAGGCTCTTCCGGCGGGCTACAATCCCGAATGGGACTTCGGGTATGGTCTCTCGTATACAACGTTCGCGTACAGTGACCTGACGGTTACGGCCGGGGATACGATTCGCGTGTCCGTCACGGTCACGAATACCGGCCAGCGGGCCGGCGTCGATGTCGTGGAGTTGTACTCGCGAGAGCTCTACGCGTCCATCGCGCCGCCCGTCAAGAAACTCCGTGCATTTCGGCGTGTGTCGTTGGGCGCCGGAGAGAAGCAGACCCTGACCTTCGTATTTCCCAAGTCTCGGCTCGCGTTCATTGGCCGCGACAACAAGCCCCGAGTCGAGCCGGGCCCATTTGACGCGCTGGTCGGTTCGCTCAGCGCGCGCTTCATGGTGCGATAATGCGATTACTGGTGGTCTCGTTGGCGCTCGCGGCGTGCGGATCGAGCGGACCTGGACCGGCGACGGCGCCGACCACCGGTCCATCGACGGCCGTGCAAACGTGGCTCACGACCGGTGATCAGACCAAGCTCTTGAGTCATGAGCCGAACAATGCGCTTGCCTCGGGGCAGCCGTCGAGCTCCTTGCCGGTGATCAACGTCGATGAGACGACCAAGTATCAGCAGATGATCGGATTCGGCGCGGCGTTCACCGATGCGGCGACGTATAACATCTACGAGAAGCTCTCGGCGAGCCAGCGCGAGTCGCTGTTGCAGGAGTTGTTCTCCCGCAACAACGGCGGTCTGGGGTTGAGTTTCATGCGCATCCCCATGGGGGCGTCCGATTTTTCGTTGGTCGATTACAGTTACGACGACGGGTCAGCCGATACGACGCTGGCGCATTTCTCGATCGCGCCCGACCTCGTGTACAAGCTGCCCGTGATTCAGCGGGCCGTGGCCATCAATCCGCAGCTCGTGCTCATGGCCAACCCGTGGAGCCCGCCCGGGTGGATGAAGACGTCGGGGAGCATGATCGGCGGAACGCTCAAGCCCGAGGCGTATAGCGCATTCGCGGGGTACTTCGTCAAGTTCATCCAGGCCTATGCGGCGGCCGGCGTGACGATCAATGCGATATCGCTGCAGAATGAGCCGCAGTACGAGCCGCCGGACTATCCGGGGATGTTGTTGGATCCGGTGACGCGGGCCGAGTTGGATGGCCAGTACGTGGGGCCATTGTTTGCGCGGCTCGGGGTCAAGACGATGATCTGGGATTGGGATCACAACTGGGATCTGCCCCAGGAGCCCGAGACCGTCTTCGCCGATACGCTCGCGTCGAAGTATGTGCAAGGGGTTGCATGGCATTGCTACAAGGGCAACGTGTCGGCGCAATCCACGGTGCACCAGGCGTACCCGGCCAAAGATACGTATTTCACCGAATGCTCAGGCGGCGATTGGGCGCCGGACTTCGGCTCGAACATCACGTACTTCGTCGGCACGCTGATCATTGGCACGACGCAAAACTGGGCGCGAAGCGTGGCGCTGTGGAACCTCGCGCTCGACGAGCACGATGGGCCCCACACCGGCGGGTGCACGAATTGCCGTGGCGTCGTGACGATCAATTCGACCACGGCCGCGGTGACGCGGAATGTGGAGTACTATGCGCTCGCCCACGCGAGCCGGTTCGTCCGGCCAGGGGCGCATCGCATCGCGTCCTCGTCCGGTGTGGGTGGACTGTCGAACGTCGCGTTTCAGAACAGCGACGACCAGTCGATCGTCGCCCTCGTCTTGAATGGGAACCCTCAAGCGACCACGTTTTCTCTGCAGTGGGGCCAGAAGAGCTTGCAGTACACGCTGCCGAGTAACTCCGTTGTCACTTTCATCTGGAAGTAACCATGGACGTTCGACTTCCGATCGGTGGGTTGCTCGCCATTGTGGGATTCTTGATCACTGGGTTCGGACTCGCCACCAGCGCTGACAGCCAACTCTACGCCAAGTCGCTCGGTGTGAATGTGAATGAATGGTGGGGCACGTTCATGCTCCTCTTTGGTTTGGCACTGCTCTGGCTGGCAAGACGAAAGTGAGACGCAACACGGACATCCCTGTTATCGGGTAGACGCGCAGTCGCAGCGTCGGCCGAGCATTCATCGGCGACCCGTATACTAGGAGTGTTCGATGGGAAATCAGTACCGGTTAGCTGCAGTGGCCATGAGTGTGGCCGCTGCTCTCGTAAGCGTGGCATGTAGTGACAGCCCGAACTCCGCGGCGACGGCGCCGCGCGAGGCAGCACTGACCAAGGCGGCCGCCGTTACCGCTGGCCTGCCCAAGATCGGTCACGTGTTCATCGTGATTCTCGAGAACGAGGATGTGCTGGCGACGTACGGCCCGAACTCGCCCGCGACGTATCTGATCGACACGCTGGCCCCGATGGGTACCTTCCTGAGCCAGTATTACGCCGTTGGTCACGCCAGCCTCGACAACTACACGGCGGCCGTCAGCGGCCAGGCCCCGGACAGCTCCACCTCGGCGGACTGCTCAATCAACACGAATTTCGTCCCCCGCGGTGCCAATGGCGGCTGGAACACCACGACCGGTCAGATTGCCGGCGAAGGCTGCGTCTATCCGAAGGGTGTGTGGACGATCGGCAACCAGCTGACGGCCGCGCACATGACGTGGAAGGCGTACATGGAAGACATGGGCAACGATCCGTCGCGTGAGTCGAGCGTTTGCGGTCACGTGCCGATCGGTGCCGTCGATATCACGGACAACGAAGAGCCGGAAGATCTGTACGCCGCGCGGCACAACCCGTTCGTGTGGTTCCACTCGATCATCGATGGCGCGGAGTGCAACAACGTCGTCTCGCTCAACCCGCTCCAGCAGGATCTGCAGTCGGTTGCGACGACGGCCAACTATACGTGGATCTCGCCGAACGTCTGCCACGACGGACACGATGCGCCTTGCATCACGGGAGAGCCCGGCGGTCTGGTCTCCGCGAACCTGTGGCTCAAGAGCTGGATCCCGCTCATCCTGAACTCGCCGGCGTACAAGCAGGACGGTCTCCTGATCATCATCTCGGACGAGGCCGAAGGAACGAACGGCTCAGTCGCGTGCTGCGGCGAGCAGCCTGGCCCGAACGAGGCGCTCCCCGGTGGCGACGGCCCCGGTGGTGGCGACGTCGGCGCGGTGATGATCTCGAAGTTCATCACCCCCGGTGGCTTCGACGACACGCAGTACAACCACTACTCGCTGCTGGCGAGCGTCTTCAACATCTTCCAGCTGCAGAAGTTTGGTCAGCATCAGCTCGGCTATGCCGCCGCGGCTGGCCTGCCGGTGTTCGGCGCGGATGTCTTCACGAATCCAACCGGTGCCGCTATGGCGCAGCGCGTCAAGCTCGGCCCGTCGGTCAGCTCGGCCGCCTTGCTGCAGAAGCACGGCTTGATCCAATAGTAGCGTGGGATTCCATGGCCCCGATAGTTTAGGGGCCATGGAATACCAGCACGTACTGCGCGGTGTGGAGGCCGGCGTCCTGACGGTCACCATGAACCGCCCCGAGGTGCTGAACAGCTGCAACCGCCGGATGCAGGGCGAGTTGCGCGACGCCTTCGAGAGCGCCGGGACCGATGACTCGGTTCGCGCGGTCCTGCTGACTGGGGCGGGACGTGCGTTTTGTGCGGGTCAGGATCTCGCCGAGGCGGCACCACCTGCGGGGACGACCCCACCAGATTTCGGCGAGATCGTCCGTGGCTACAACGCGCTCATTCTCGCGGTGCGCCGCCTTGAAAAACCCGTGGTCGCGGCCGTGAACGGTGTGGCAGCCGGCGCGGGAGCGAATCTCGCGTTGGCGTGCGATATCGTCATCGCCGCTGATAACGCCTCATTCATTCAGGCGTTTGTCAAAATCGGCTTGGTGCCGGATACCGGCGGCACGTTCTTCCTGCCGCGCCTGGTGGGCCTGGCGCGCGCGGCCAGTATGGCCATGCTGGGCGGAAAGGTTCAGGCAGCGCAGGCGAAAGAGTGGGGCATGATCCACGACGTGGCTCCTGCGGCCGCGCTCATGGAGACGACGAGCGGTCTCGCGCGCGAGCTCGCCACGCAGCCGACGCGGGCCCTCGGGTTCATGAAGCGTGCGCTCAACGAGTCGATGACGAACAGCCTCGAGGAGCAGCTCAAGCTCGAGGCCGAGCTGCAGCGGCTTGCGGCGAGGACCGCGGATTATAAAGAAGGCGTGAAAGCCTTCCAGGAGAAGCGCGCCCCTACGTTCAGCGGGCGATAGCGACGCATGAAGATCGTTGGCGTACTCGGCGCCGGCGCCATGGGGACGGGGATCGCGCAGGTCGCGCTGATGCACGGTCATCCCGTCATCCTCGTCGATAACGACCATGGCGCGTTGGAGCGGGCCAAGACCAACATGCGGCACGCCATCCAGCGCGAGGTCGAGAAGGGACGTGTCGGCCCAGAAGCGACCGCCTACACGCTCGAGACGACGGACCGCCTCGACGCGCTCGGACCATCGGGGCTCGTCATCGAAGCCATTGTCGAGCGGATTGCGGCGAAGCACGACGCCTTTCGTGCGCTGAGCGGCATCGTCGCGGATGACTGCGTGCTGGCCACGAATACCTCGTCGCTGTCGATTGCGGCGATCGCATCGGCTGCCACGCACCCTGAGCGCGTCCTCGGCGTCCACTTCTTCAATCCCGCGCCTATCCTGCCACTCGTCGAGATTGTGCCGTGGTTGGGCACAGCGCCGGGCGTGACTCGCGAGACGCAAGCGCTCGTCGATTCGTGGAAGAAAACAACCGTGGTCGCCAGCGACACACCCGGTTTTATCGTCAATCGGGTCGCGCGGCCATTCTATGGCGAGGCGCTGAGAGTCGCGGACGAGGGTATCGCCGATTTTTCGACCATCGATGCGGCCATGCGTGAGCTCGGTGGGTTTCGTATGGGGCCCTTCGAGCTGATGGATTTTATCGGGCTCGATATCAACCTGGCGGTCACCCGTTCCATCTTCGAGGCCCTTGGCTTCGATCCCCGGTACCGGCCCTCGCTGACGCAGCAGCGCCTCGTAGACGCCGGGATGCTCGGCCGCAAAACGAAGCAGGGATTCTTCGACTACCGCGGCGCCACCCGGGAGCCGGAGCCGCTCATTGATCGCGAGGTCGGGGAGCGTGTCTTCGACCGCATTCTGTCGATGCTGATCAACGAGGCGATCGACGCGGTCCACTGGCGCGTCGCCAGCCCGGCCGACATCGATCTGGCCGTGACAAAGGGAGTAAATTACCCCAAGGGCCTTTTGGCCTGGGGCGACGAGCGCGGCCTCGACCACGTGCTCGAGGCGCTGGTGGCCCTCCAGACGGAATACGGCGAGGATCGGTACCGGCCGAGCGTGTTGCTCAAGCGCATGGTGCGGAACGGAGGACGGTTTACAACGTGAGTCAGCAAGCGTTCATCATAGATGGCGTTCGGACGCCGATCGGATCGTTCGGCGGTGCGCTCAGCGAGGTGCGGCCGGACGACATGGCCGCGCTCGTCATTCAGCGGCTGTTGGAGCGGCATCCGAATCTCGACCGCGCGCGGATCGCCGATGTCGTGCTCGGCTGCGCGAACCAAGCGGGCGAGGACAATCGCAACATTGCCCGGATGGCGGCGCTCCTGGCCGGCCTTCCCGTTTCGGTTCCGGGCGAGACGGTCAATCGCCTGTGTGCATCCGGGATGAGCGCCGTGATCAATGCCGCCCGGGCCGTCCAACTCGGGGACGGGGATGTCTACATCGCTGGCGGCGTCGAGAGCATGACGCGGGCGCCGTATGTCTTGTCCAAGAGCGGCAAGGCATTCGCGCGGGATGCGCAGCTCTTCGATACCAGCATCGGGTGGCGCTTCGTCAATCCCCGCATGCGGGAGCAATATGGCGTCGACGCCATGGGCGAGACGGCCGAGAACGTGGCTACGGAGCACGGGATTGCGAGAGAAGACCAGGACCGATTTGCGTGCGTGACGCAGGGGAAGGCCGCGACCGCGCGCTCGCGTGGGCGATTTGGCGTCGAGATCACCGCGGTCGGGGACATGCAGCAGGATGAGTTCCTGCGGCCCGATACGACGATCGAGAAGCTCGCGAAGCTGAGACCGGCGTTTCGCACGGGTGGGTCCGTCACTGCCGGCAACTCATCGGGCATCAACGATGGGGCGGCCGCGTTGCTGATCGCCTCTGAAAAATCCGGCCTGACACCCATCGCCCGTATCGTGACATCGGCGGTCGCTGGGGTAGAGCCGCGGACTATGGGTATGGGTCCCGTGCCCGCGACGCGACAGGCGTTGGCAAAGGCTGGATTGGCGCTCGAGGATCTGAGTGTCATCGAGATCAACGAGGCGTTCGCGGCCCAATCGATCGCCTGTCTTCGTACCCTCGGGCTGGGTGACAATGATCCGAGGGTCAACCCGAACGGCGGTGCGATCGCGTTGGGCCATCCGCTTGGGATGTCCGGCGCCCGATTGATACTGACCGCGGCGCGGGAGCTCGAGGCGACTGGCGGGCGATACGCGTTGGCCACGATGTGCGTCGGTGTCGGCCAAGGAATGGCGACGATCATCGAGCGCGTGTAGCGGCGTGTATTTCGAGTTCGATGGGTATCGGCCGGTGGTGCACGAATCGGCGTTCGTGCATGACAGCGCGACGATTATCGGCAATGTCATCATCGGGCGCGATGTGTACATCGGTCCGAGTGCGGCGATCCGCGGAGACTGGGGTGGGATCGTCATCGAGGATGGGTGCAACGTCCAGGAGACGTGTGTCATCCACTCGTTTCCTGGTGTCACCGTCCTCTTGGAGGCCGGCGCGCATATCGGGCACGGGGCCGTCATTCATGGGGCGCACATCGGGCGCAACGTATTGGTCGGCATGAATGCCGTGGTGATGGACCGCGCGTCGGTGGGCGCTGGCAGCATCGTCGGGGCATTGACGTTTATACCGGCAGATATGCGGGTCGACGAACGCAAGGTGATCGTGGGCAACCCCGCGCGAGTCGTCAAGGACGTGAGTGACGACATGCTCGCGTGGAAGACCGAAGGCACCAAACTGTATCAGCAATTGCCGGCGCGGCTGCATGCGACGCTCGTTCAGTGCGAGCCGCTGCGGACGGTGCCCGACGATCGACGGCCGCAGACGGCGGTGTACGAGACATGGCACGAGCGGAGACACGAGTAACTATGCGACTCGAAAATTATGTGCAGGGTGAATGGGTCCAGTGCGCCGGGCCGGCGACTGATCTGTTCAATGCGGTCACTGGGGAGAAGTTCGCCGAGGCGAGCACGAGCGGGATCGACATGCGCGGCGTGCTCGCGTATGCGCGGAGCGTCGGCGGGCCGAAGTTACGCGCGCTGACGTTTCATGACCGGGCGCGGATGCTCAAGGCGCTGGGTCAGTATCTCACCGAGCGCAAAGAGGCGTTCTACGAGGTATCGAAGGCGACCGGTGCGACGAAAACCGACTCGTGGATCGATATCGATGGCGGGTTCGGGACGTTATTCGCGTATGGCAGCCGTGGGCGTCGCGATTTTCCCGACGAGACCTTCTATGTCGACGGGGCCACGGAGATCATCTCCAAGGGTGGCACGTTTGTCGGGCGGCACATCTGTGTACCCATGGAAGGCGCGGCGATCGAGATCAATGCGTTCAATTTTCCCGTCTGGGGGATGCTCGAGAAATTCTCGACCGCGTTTCTCGCCGGCGTGCCTTCGATCGTCAAGCCCGCCACGGTGACGTCATTTCTGACTGAGGCCGTGGCCCATGCGATGGTCGAGTCAGGGATACTGCCCGCCGGTGCATTCCAGCTGCTGTGCGGGAGCGCTGGTGACTTGCTCGATCATGTCACGTGCCAGGATTCTGTCGCGTTCACCGGATCCGCGTCGACCGGGCGTGCGCTCAAGACCGGCAAGGCGATGGTCGAAAATTCGGTTCGGTTCAATCAAGAAGCCGACTCGTTGAATTTCTCGATGCTCGGTCTCGATTCCCGACCTGGGACCGACGAATTCGATCTCTTTATCAAAGAGGTCGTACGCGAGATGACGGTCAAAGCGGGCCAGAAGTGCACGGCGATCCGTCGCAGCATTGTGCCCGAGTCGATGGTCGAAGACGTCATCAAGGCGCTGACGCAGCGGCTGAGCGGCGTGACGATTGGCGACCCGTCGTGCGAAGGCGTGCGCATGGGCCCACTGGCAGGACGCACGCAGGTGCGGGAGGTTGGCGAGAGCGTGGCCAAGCTCCGGCAGGCCGCCGAGGTGGTCCATGGCGGCTTTGAGAGCATGAAGGTCGTTGGAGCGAGCGCCGAGCGTGGAGCGTTCTTCCCGACACTCCTGCTCTATGATGATCGGCCGTTCGACAAGACCGCGCCGCACGATGTCGAGGCCTTTGGCCCCGTCAACACGGTCATGCCGTACAAGAACGTCGACGAGGCGGTGGAGCTGGCGAAGCTGGGGCGTGGGTCGCTGGTTGGATCGCTGTTTACGGCTGATCCTGGGATCGCGCGGACCGTGACGCTGGGGACTGCGGCCTATCATGGGCGGCTCATGATCGTGGATCGCACGAGTGCCAAGGAGTCCACCGGGCATGGCTCGCCGCTACCGCATCTCATCCATGGCGGTCCTGGCCGGGCCGGCGGTGGAGAGGAAATGGGTGGGGTCCGGGGTGTCCTTCACTACATGCAAAGAACGGCCATTCAGGGCTCGCCGAGCGTGTTGACCGCGGTGACGCATGAGTGGACGCCAAAGGCGCAGGAGATCTCCGATCGGGTGCATCCGTTCCGGAAGCACTTCGAGGAGCTCGAGATCGGCGAGACGCTGCACACGCACCGGCGCACGGTTACCGAGAGCGATATCGTGAATTTTGCCGGGATCAGCGGGGACTTCTTTTACGCGCACATGGACGACATCGCGGCCAAGGACTCGATTTTCGAGAAACGGGTCGCCCATGGATACTTCGTGCTCTCGGCGGCGGCGGGGCTCTTTGTGGACCCGGCACCGGGGCCTGTGCTGGCGAATTACGGGCTCGAGAATCTGCGATTCGTGAAGCCGGTGTACGTCGGGGACACCATACAGGTGAGGCTTACGTGCAAGCAGAAGACGGCCAAAGAGGACAAAGAGGGACAAATCCCGCAGGGGGTTGTCCACTGGGATGTCGAGGTGACGAACCAGAACGCCGAGCCGGTGGCCGTCTACACGATCCTGACGCTGGTGCGTAAATTACAGGATGCAGGAAACTGAGTTCGACGCCCGGATAGCGGCCGGCGAGACGATCGAGCCAAAAGATTGGATGCCGGAGCGGTATCGGAAGCAGCTCATCCGAATGATGTCGCAGCACGCGCATTCGGAGATCGTGGGTATGCTTCCGGAGGGGAACTGGATCACCCGTGCCCCGACCCTCCGCCGCAAAATGGGGTTGCTGGCGAAGGTCCAGGACGAGGCTGGACACGGCCTTTATATCTACTGCGGCACCGAAACCCTGGGTATCGATCGCAGTGAATTGATCGATCAGCTACTCAGCGGCAAAGCCAAGTACTCCAGCATCTTTAATTACCCGACGCTCACTTGGGCGGATATCGGGGCCATTGGTTGGTTTGTTGACGGGGCGGCTATCGTCAATCAGACCATGCTGGCGAAGGCGTCGTATGGGCCGTATGCCCGAGCGATGATTCGGATTTGCAAGGAAGAGAATTTTCATAAGCGCCAGGGCTATGAGATCATGGCGACGTTGGCCGCCGGCACGCCGGAACAGCACCGAATGGCGCAGGATGCGGTCGACCGGTGGTGGTGGCCGTCGCTCATGATGTTCGGGCCGTCGGACAAGGATTCGCCGAACTCGGCCGAGCTCACGAAGTGGGGCGTGAAGCGCAAGGGCAACGACGAGCTGCGCCAGCGGTTCGTGAACCTGAGCGTCGGACAGGCCAAGGCCATCGAGCTCACATTGCCAGATCCGGCGCTCAAATACAACGAGACGACCGGCGACTGGGACTTCGGACCCATCGATTGGGACGAGTTCCACCGGGTCGTTCGTGGCGACGGTCCGTGCAATCGCGAGCGGCTCGAGGCCCGGAACGCCGCGCATCGGGACGGCGAGTGGGTCAGGCAGGCGGCTGAGGCGTATGCCGCCAAGCACGCGAATTGATGAGCGGCAACGGGGAGTGGCCGCTGTGGGAGGTGTTCGTTCAGCCGCCGGGCGGCGCGCCGTTCGAGCACGCCGGCAGCGTGCATGCGGTCGACGCGGAAAGCGCGCTGCAGAACGCCCGTGATGTGTACGCGCGGCGAGGCGAGGCGGTGAACATCTGGGTCGTCCCGACTGTGGCTATCACGGCATCCACGCCCGAGGATCAAGGGCCGTTCTTCGAGCCCGGGAACGACAAGCCGTATCGGCATCCCCAGTTCTACACGTCGCCGCGCGGCGTGCGCGTGTAGTGGAAGCCCTTCGTACATATTGCGTGCGGCTGGCCGACGACCGGTTGGTGCTCGGCCATCGGCTATCGGAATGGTGTGGTCATGCGCCCATTCTCGAAGAAGACATCGCGCTGGCGAACATCGCGCTCGATCTCATCGGACAGGCGAACTTGTTCTATGGGCTCGCCGGCGACCCCGACCAGCTCGCGTATCTGCGCGATGCCATCGATTATCAGAACGCGTTGATCGTGGAATTACCCAAAGGGGATTTTGCGTTCACGATCATTCGGCAATTCCTGTTCAGCGCAGCCGCGTTGTATCAGATGGAAGCGCTCTCACGCAGCACCAATGCGGACCTTGGCGGCATCGCGGCAAAGGCAACAAAAGAAACTCGCTATCACGTGCGTCACGCCGGCGACTGGGTCCTCAAGCTGGGCGACGGCACCGACGAAAGCCATCGGCGCGCGCAGGACGCGCTCAACGCGTTGTGGCGCTATACCGGCGAGCTCTTTCTCATGGACGCGGTTGACGAGACACTCATTGCCGAGCGCGTGGTGCCGAGGCTCGACCCGGCGCCGTGGCGTGAGACGGTCACGGACGTCATTCATCGGGCCACGTTGACGGTGCCCGATGACGGCTACATGCAGCGCGGCGGTCGTCAGGGTCGGCATACCGAAGCCCTAGGACACCTGCTGTCCGAGATGCAGATCCTGCAGCGATCGCACCCGGGAGCGAAATGGTAGTCTGGGACGTCCTGGAGACGGTCATGGATCCCGAGGTTCCGGCGCTCAGCGTCGTCGACCTCGGGATCGTCCGCGACGTGGAGGTCGATGCCGACGGTGCCGTCACGGTCTCGATTACGCCGACGTACTCCGGGTGTCCTGCCATGCAGGCGATCCACGACGACATCATCGCCGCGCTTCGCGCTGGCGGATGGCCGAACGTCCACGTTCGCACCGTCTACGCGCCCGCGTGGTCCACCGATTGGGTCAAGCCCGAAGCACGCCAGAAGCTGGCGGCGTACGGCATCGCGCCCCCGGAGCTCGTGCCGCTCACGCGTCCCGTGGTGTGTCCGTTCTGCGGGTCCCGCGAGACGGCGATGCGGAGCGAGTTCGGGCCGACCGCGTGCAAGGCGCTCATGTATTGTCGCGCATGCGAGCAACCTTTCGAGCTGTTCAAAGCGATATGACCGTAACGGCGGAGACGCTGATCGGGACCCAGTGGCGGCGGATCGCCTATCAGACCCTCGTGTCGCGGGCCCTCGACGATGTCGAGGAGGCGACGAACAAGAACAAGGCGACCGTTCCGCGCGAGCACCTCGTGCTGTATCAGTTCTCGGCGCGCGGGCACGAGATGGCACAAGTGATCCTCGGGTCCCTACTGGATCACGCGCACGACGGGGCCGGCGCGTACTATCGCTCGCGACCCTTCTTGCTCTCCCTCGGCCTCTCGATCGAAGACGCGCTGGCGAGCCCACTCGGTCGCGTGGGCGGGTTCTCCGGCGGGCGCGACATCGGCGTCGTGTGCAATCTCCCGCGACGCGACGCACCCATCGTGCTGCCGATGTCGGGCGATGTGGGAAGCCAGTACACGCCGACGGCAGGGTGGGCCCAGGCGATTCGCTATCATCGCGACGTCCTCGGCAATGCGAGCTATGATGGCTCGATTGCCGTCGCCCTCGGCGGCGAGGCGTCCGTTGCGACGAATGGGTTCTGGTCGGCCCTCACGATGGCGACGACGCTCAAGCTTCCCATGCTGTTTTATGTCGAGGACAATGGGCTCGGCATCTCGGTGCGTGGGGAGATGCAGACGCCCGGCGGGAATATCGCCGACAACCTGGCGTCGTTTGCGAATCTGCTCGTGCGCGATGGCGATGGCACGGATCCGCTTGCCGCGGCTCGCCTCCTGGCCGAGGTGGTTCGCCACGTTCGCGGCGGCCACGGGCCCGCCCTGATCCGGCTGACGGTCCCGCGGCTGTCCAGCCACTCGGGACCAGACAATCAGCTCGGGTATCGGACCGAGACCGAGATCGCCGCGGATTGGACTCGCGATCCTCTCCCGCGCCTGCGTTCCATGTTCTCGCCGGAGGAGTGGGCCGGCATTGAGCGCGAGGTCCAGGCTGACGTCAACGACGCGCTCGCGCGCGCCCGCAAACGAGCAGCACCGGATGCGTCGACGGTCCGACAGTACGTGTACGCCGAGACGACTGGTGGGGACACGGTAGGCGGGTTGAGCGACGACGAGATTGCGGCGCTCGGGGGATCGTCCGAGAAGCACGAAGAGGGGTCGCCCGTGCGCTTCGCCGAGGCAGTCCGGCGGACGCTGGCGCATGAGCTGGAAGTGAACCCGAAGGTGTTGGTGTTTGGCGAGGACGTTGGCGTAAAGGGCGGGGTGCACCTCGTCACGGAAGGGCTGCAAAAGCGGTTCGGCGCCGCTCGGGTATTCGACACGAGCCTGTCCGAAGAGGGCATCATCGGCCGATCCGTCGGCATGGCCATCTCCGGCCTCATGCCGGTGGCCGAGATTCAGTTTCGCAAGTACGCGGATCCCGCGACCGAGCAACTGAACAACACCGGGACCATGCGGTGGAGAACCAATAACCAATTCGCCGCGCCCATTGTCGTGAGAATGCCGGGAGGATTCGGCAAGGACGTCGGCGACCCGTGGCACTCGCTGTCGAGCGAGGTCACGTGGGCGCATGCCATCGGCTGGCAGGTGCTCGTGCCGTCGAATGCCGCCGACGCGGTCGGACTCCTGCGGGCCGCGATGCGGTCCAAGAACCCCAGCATCTTCTTCGAGCACCGGTCGTTGCTCATGACGAGCGACGGGAGTGCTCGCTATCCCGGCGATGACTATGTGATCCCGCTCGGCCGCGCCACGAAATTGCGCGAGGGGAGCGATATCACCGTCGTCACGTGGGGCGCGATGGTGCATCGCTGCGTGCCGGCGGCCGAGCGATTCGCCGGTCGCGTCGATCTGCTCGACTTGAGGACGGTCGCGCCGTGGGATAAGCAGGCGGTGCTCGAGAGCGTAACCAAGACCGGCCGATGTCTCATCGTCCACGAAGACACGATCACCGCCGGGTTCGGCGCCGAGATCGCCGCGGTCGTGGCGAAGGACGCTTTCTGGTGGCTCGATGCGCCAGTCGAGCGCATGGCCGTCGAGGACGTCCCGATGCCGTATCACGAGAATCTGCTCGGCGCGGTCTTGCCCGATGCGGACCGGATCGCGGGCGCCATCGAGCGCCTGCTGGCCGAGTAGATGGACTCCGGGCACGTCGAGGTCGAGACGGCGAACGGGATTGCCACGGTTCGGTTCGGGCATCTGAAAGGGAACTCGCTCCCCGGGGCGTTGCTCCAGAATATTGCGGACACGATTGACGCGGTCGCCGCTGACGCGGCGTCCCGCGTTCTGGTGCTTCGATCGAACGAGCCCGGGCCGTTTTGTGCGGGGGCGTCGTTTGACGAGCTGCGGGCCATTCGGGATGCGGAGACCGGGAGAGAGTTCTTCATGGGCTTTGCGCGAGTCATCCTCGCGATGCGGCGCTGCCCGAAGCTGATCGTCGCGCGGGTGCATGGCAAAGCGGTCGGGGGAGGCGTCGGCATTGCGGCCGCGGCCGATTATGCGATCGCGACCTTGGCGGCGAGCGTGAAGCTGAGCGAGTTGGCCGTCGGCATCGGGCCATTCGTGGTCGGGCCGGCGATCGAAAGAAAAATCGGCACCGGCGCGTTTCAGGCGCTGGCTATCGACGCGACGGGATGGAGAGATGCCGACTGGGCCGAGCGGCACGGGTTGTTCGCGCAAGTCGTATCAGACGGCGCCGCGCTCGACGAGGCGGTGGCCGCGTTGGCGGGGCAGCTCGCACGGTCGAACCCGGACGCCATGGCGACGCTCAAGCAGGTCTTCTGGGAGGGCACGGACGATTGGCCCGTGCGGCTCGAGGAGCGCGCGGCCATGAGCGGTAGGCTCGTGCTCTCGACGTTCACCCGCAACGCGATTGCCGCGTTCGCCGCGAGATAATATGACCCCTTCGCGTGTGTCACACATGGCCGACGGGATGACGCCGTCGACCATCCTCAAGATGGCGGCCGAGGTGCGCGCGCTGCTCGCCGAGGGGCGGCAGGTGTGCAATCTCACCGTGGGCGATTTCGATCCGACGTATTTCCCGATCCCGTCGGGATTGCGAGAAGGCATCGAGACGGCGCTCAAATACGGGCAGACCGTCTACCCGCCGCCGATGGGTGTGCCCTCGCTGCGCGAGGCGATCCAGATCTATAGTCGCATTGGGCTCGGGCTCGATTATCCGATCGAGGGCGTGCTGGTGACGGCCGGGGCGCGGCCGGCGATTTATGGGGCGTTTCGGACGCTGGTTGATCCGGGAGAAGGCGTCATCTATTCGTTGCCGTGTTGGCAGTATGGCAACTACTGCCAACTCGTCGGCGCGCGACCCATGCCGATCGTGTGTGACGCCTCCACGCGGTTTCTTCCGACGCGAGCCATGATCGAGCCGCTCGTCAAGCAGGCGCGGCTCCTCGTGCTCAACTCGCCGAACAATCCGACGGGGACCATGATTGACCCCGACGTGCTGGCGAGTATCGCGGACTTGGTCGTAGAAGAGAATGCCCGCCGGGGTGACCGCGAGCGGCCCTTGTATCTGCTCTATGATCAGGTCTACTGGACGTTGACCTATGGCGACACGCCGCACGCGACGCCGGTTGCCCTGCGGCCCGCCGTAGCTCCCTATGCGCTCTCGGTCGACGCCATCTCGAAGGCCTTCGCGGCCACCGGACTACGTGTCGGCTGGGTCCTCGGGCCCAATGACATCATCCGGGCCATGGGTGACTTTCTCGCCGACGTCGGCACGTGGGCTCCACGGCCCGAGCAGGTCGCGACCGCGATGTTCCTCGCGGCGACGGACGCGGTGGCGACCTACAGTCGGGCCATCAAAGGGGAGCTCAAGCTCAGGCTCGATGCCCTTCACGACGGGCTGCGGTCGCTCGGCATCGAAGTGTCGCGGCCCGCTGGGGCCATCTATCTCAGCGCGCGGTTTGCGATACCCGGGCGGACGAACGAGGAGATCCGCGCGGCGCTGCTGCGCGAGGCGGACTTCGCGGCCGTTCCGTTCCAGGGGTTCGGCATCAAGGAGAACACCGGATGGTTCCGGCTTTCCGTCGGCGCCGTTGCCATCCCGATGATCGAAGCCGTGCTGCCCAAGGTTGCCGCGGCCATGGAGCGGCTACGGCGTGAGCCGGTTGGGGCCGCGGTGTAGGAACGTGGCCTCGCGGATGCTCGGGAGGTCGAGCATCAGCATCACCAACCGCGCCAGGCCCAGACCGAATCCGCCGTGCGGCGGACAGCCGTATTTGAAGAAGTCGAGATAATACGACACGGACTCGCCGAGGCCCGCCTCTTTCGCCTGGCGAGTCAGGACATCATAGCGGTGCTCCCGTTGGGCGCCGGTTGTGATTTCGATGCCCTTCCACAACAGGTCGAAGCTCCGCGTGAGGGTGCCCTCGCGCATGTGATAGAACGGGCGCAGGGACGATGGGTACTCGGTGAGAAACAAGAACCCGTCGCCGCAGAGCAGGCGTTCGCCCTCCGGGTCAATGTCGCCGGCACGGGTCGCCGGCGCGACGGTATGACCCATCGAGCGGAGACGCTCGTGTGCGGCTGCGAGCGTGAGGCGAGGGAAGGGGAGCGAGGGCACTGGAACGCCGAGGCCATGCGATTGGTTCACGGCGATGGTGACATGACGCAACAGGCCCTCCTCGAATCGCATCACGTCTTCATGCGAGTCGATCCACGACATCTCGATGTCGACGCTGGTGAACTCGGTCGCGTGGCGAGGGGTCATCGATGGCTCGGCGCGGAACACGGGGCCGATCTCGAAGACGCGATCGAATCCGGCCGCCATCGCCATCTGCTTGTAAAACTGTGGTGATTGCGCGAGATACGCGCGGCCGAGGTCGAAGTACGGCATGCTGAATGTTTCGGAGCCGGATTCGCTGGCGCTGTGCATCAGCTTTGGCGAGTGGAGCTCCAAGAAACCGTGCTCGGCCCAGTACTCGCGCATCGCGCGCTCGATGGTCGTCTGGACCTCGAATACGAATCGGTTCTCGGGCCGACGCAGCGCCAGGAAGCGCCAATCGGCTTGGTGCTCAGGGGGCAGCTCGCTCGCGCTCGGGCCGACGACATCGATCGCGGTTGCGTTCAGCTCTATCCCGCCGAGTTTCACGGTCGGATTGAGTGCGGGCAGGCCGGTCACCGTGAGTGCCGATCCCGGGGTTACCTCGGTGGCGAGCGCGGCACATGCGTCCGCGCGGGGGACGGTGACTTGGACGGCGCCGGTGTGATCTTCCACGATCAAGAAGACCATGGATTTCAGTACGCGCTTCGTCGTCACGAAGCCCGCGATTCGGACTGGGCTACCGGCGTGGGCGGGCAGGCTGGCGATCAGTGTGCGAGTCATGGGAGAGAGGGCGAAAAAACAAAGCGGCCCGTGGGATACCAACCCACGGGCCGCTGGGGTGCTGACGGCGATCTCCGTCAGTATCCCTAGCAGTCCATTGTGCGCGAATCGTCTCGCGAAATGACCATATGACCTAGTATAGTATTCTCCACGCATGCCGCAATCCAGCGTAGCGATCGCTGTACTCATTGGAGGCGCCATCGGGAGTCTCGCCAGACTCCTCCTCGGCGCGGCGATTCAACAGCGGTTCGGGTTGGGGTTTCCCGTGGGGACGCTGGTGATCAACGTCACCGGGTCCATGCTCCTGGGCTTTCTCATGCGATTCGCGCTCGATACGACTGCCGTCACTCCGGTGATGCGGGCGTTGCTCACCACCGGGTTTTGTGGTGGGTATACGACGTTTTCGACGTTCAGCTACGAGACCGTCGATCTCATGCGGGAAGGATTTTATGCCAGGGCGGGCGTCTACGTGGTGTCGAGCGTCACCCTCGGGCTCGTTGGTACGTTCGCGGGGTTTACTGTGGCGCACAGTATCCTGGCGCTCGCGCGCGGGCGTTGATATACATGGAGGATGCAAGACGACGCGCGTGTCGACACGACTCGGAGTCCGTTCTACGAATGGCTTGATCATGCAGCCATTCGGGAGCTGCTGCATCAGGCGGTCGCGCTGCCGGTCGGGGAGCGGCTCATCCTGCTCAAGGGGCTCATCCCGAGCCTCGTCGACGACCTCGGGGAGATCGCCGTCGAACAATTTCTAACCGAGCTCGGGACCAAGGCGCACCGCTATCGGGAAGCGATGACGCATCCCGGCGTCGGCGGCGCGGGCCGGGAGACGCGCGGTGAGACCATCGGTGGGCCGACGCCTGACGGCGAAGTCCATGTCGATGTCGCACGCGATCCGCGCCGGCCCGGAGGCCGGGCGCTCGAGCGCAAAGCCGAGGCGGAGTTATGGGCCGCGCGAGAGCGCGAGGCCTGACAGTATGTCTCGGACGTCGTCGGCCGTGGTGCGGGGATTCATGATCGTCGCGCGGAGGACCCGGCGACCGTCGAGCATCGTCGTCGTGATCCATCCGTGCCCCGAGCGATTGTAGCGTTCGCGCAGCTCGCGATTGTGGTCGTCCGTGCCCTCGTGGCGGAAGCACAGAATATTCGACGACGGCTCGTGAATCGCCTCGAACTCCGGGTGACGGCAGACGGCATCGTAGAGAGCGCGCGTCGTCTCGCAGAGGTGGTCGTAGAGCGCACCGAGGCCGGAGGTGCCGTAGCGCTGGAGCGCGACCCAGAGTTTGAAGACGTCGGCGCGGCGCGAACACAGGAGGCTGCGCGTGCCGAGGTCCACGAGCTCGTCGTCCTCGCTCCCGTGAAATAGGTACGGGGCCTGCTGGGCGAAGGCGCGATCGAGATCGCTGGCGTCGCGCACGAGGACCGTGCCGGCTTGGAGCGGGAGCAGCATCATCTTGTGTGGGTCGATCGCGATCGAGTTGGCTCGTGCTATCCCCTGCAGTCGATGGCGATGTTGCGTCGACACGAGCGCCGACCCGCCGTGAGCGGCGTCGACGTGGAGCCAGATCCCGCGCTCGGCGGCAAGGTCGCCGATCGCCTCCAGATCATCGAACGAGCCGGTCGGTGTGGAACCGGCCGTGGCGACGATTGCCAGGACGGTCGGCTCCGCGTCCAGCGTCGCTCGGAGCGCCGAGACATCCATCGAGTGCCCGCGCGACGGGACCTTGCGCACATTGGCCATGCCGAGCCCCAGGATCCCGGCCGAGCGAGTCACGGCGTAGTGCGAGTGCTCGCCGCAGATCAGGATCGGCGCGTCCCCCGAGAGGCCGGTGGTCCAGGCGTCGGGTCGGACGCGGGCGCGGGCGGCGAGCAAAGCTGTGAGGGTGGCCTCGGTGCCGCCGGTCGTCAGGGTCCCGCCGCTCCCGGGGCCAAAGCCGGCCAGGCTACAGAGCCAGCGGATGACCTGGTGCTCGAGCACCGTGGCTACTGGGGACATCTCCCAGACCGCGACCGACTGGTTGAGCGCGGCGGTGAGGGATTCCGTCCAGATCGCCGCCGGAAGGGGCGCCGAGACTTGGTGGCCGGCGTACCGGGGGTGATACAGGTGATTGCAGTCCGGGATGACCTGGTCGCGGAGCCGCGCGATGATCTCGGCGACGGGGCGTCCCGCGGTTGGCAACGGCTCGGCAAACCGGTGCGCCAGCTCGGCGCGCGTGGCGGCAGTCGATACGCGCGTATTCCGATCGCGTGCGGCGGCGAGGTAGTCGGTGGCGAGCGTCAGAAAGGCTTGCGCGACCTCGGGGGCGCAGTCCTGCTCGAGCGTCGTGATAATGTCGGCGGGCATGACACAAGCTAGCTCGGCGTAGCCGACATTCGAGTTGGCCGAGGTCGGGCGCTGACGCTCATTCGGCGCAGCCGAGCCACGCGCAATCGATCGAGTTGGTGGAGTCCGATGTCGGTGTCTCTGCAGTATGAGCCTGAGCTGGCCGCCGAAGGGACAGTCATCGCATAGCGAGTACGAGCGGGATTGCGAGGACGTGCGTGAGCAGTATCACCAGGCGTGTAAAGACCTGGACGACCTGCACGCGCTCGTCGGAGCGCTCGTGGTCGACCGGGAGCGCCTCGACTGGTGGTTTGAACAGGTGACCCAGGCCCTGGTCGACGGGCGCGTGCCTCGGGTGTATCGCACCAGGGACGCGCTCGACGCGGCGCGCCGGCGCCGCTAGTGGTGGGTCCGCCCGCCTAGCGTTACGGGCGAGGAATGCGTAGCATAGCAAAACCCCCATCTCATACGGAGACTCTCCCCGTGAGCGTTACGCGTCACGTCGCCATGCTCGCTCTCGCGGTCACGCCGAGCTTAGGCGTCGCGCAGGAGACACCGTCAGACACCCTGCTCACAGTCGGTCATTTCTTCGACCTGGAGCAGGTCAACGACCCGCAGATCTCGCCCGATGGCTCACAGATCGTGTACTCGCGGCGTTGGGTCAACAAGCTCGAGGATAAGTACGAGACCACACTGTACATCATGAAGTCGGATGGCACGCGCAACCGCGTATTCGCGAAGGGATCGAGCCCACAGTGGTCGCCCGACGGGACGCGGATCGCGTATCTCGCCGACGGCGAGCCCAAGGGGTCGCAGATCTACGTGCGCTATGTCGATGGCGACCCGGGGCCGACGCAGGTCACGCATCTGACCGAAATGCCGGCCGACATCCATTGGTCGCCGGACGGGAAGTCGATCGGGTTCACGATGTTCGTCGCGAAACCCGTCGTCTGGGCGATCGACATGCCGAAAGCGCCCGACTCGGCCCATTGGACGAGAGCGCCGCGCATCGTCGAGACGCTGCATTTCCGCGAGGACCGGCGGGGATTCCAGGACCCGGGATTCCGGCACCTGTTCGTCGCGAGCGTCGACGGCGGTCCCGCGCGGCAGATCACGCACGGTGATTGGAATGTCGGCTCGCGGTTCGATGGCCTATCAGGTCCCGTGGGGTGGGATTGGACCCCGGAGGGGAAGTCCATCATCCTCGACGGGTGGGATGCGCCGGACGGCGACTACCAATATCGGGCGTCGAATCTCTACGCTGTCGATCCGAATACCGGTGCGACCCACGTACTCACGGCTGACAAGGGGAGCTGGCATTCACCGGTCGTGTCGCCGGACGGCAAGCACATCGCGTATGCCGGGTATGCCTCCACCGAGAAGACGTATCACACGAGCGGTCTGTATGTGATGGACATTGACGGCAAGAATGCGCGACAGCTGAGCGAGTCGCTCGATCGCGATGCCGGCGATATCCATTGGGCCAGCGACAATACCGGTATCTACTTCGCGGCCGAGGATCATGGCGCGCGGAACGTATTTTTCGCGCCGCTCGCCGGGGCCGTCCGTCCGATCACGTCCGGGCCGATCCTGGTGGGACTCGGCTCGATCTCGAAGACCGGCGTTGCCGCGCTCACCCGGTCAACCATGCAGCGGCCCGCCGACGTCGCGCGGCTCGATCTCAAGGTGCCGAAGAGCGAGATCGTCCAGCTCACGCACGTGAATGACGCCGCGCTGGCCCGCATTCACTTGGGATCGCTCGAGGAGATCAACTACACCTCCAGCGGTGGCGCCAAGATTCAGGGGTGGGTCGTCAAGCCGCCCAACTTTGATCCATCCAAGAAATATCCATTGATCATGGAGATTCACGGCGGCCCGCACGGGATGTACAACGTCGCCTTCAATTACATGTTCCAGAATTTCGCGGCCAATGACTTTGTCGTGATCTACGTGAACCCCCGCGGGAGCACGGGTTACGGGTCGGCGTTTGGCGCGGCCATCAGCAAGGCGTATCCGGGCGTCGATTACGATGATCTGATGGCGGGAATCGACACGGTGGTCGCGAGAGGGTACGTCGATACCAAGCGCATGTACGTTGGCGGATGCAGCGGCGGTGGCGTGCTGTCGAGTTGGGTCATTGGCCACACGACCCGATTTGCCGCAGCCGCTGTTCGCTGTCCGGTGATCGACTGGATCAGTATGACCGGTGAGACGGATATCCCGTTTTTCACGGTGAACTGGTTCGACAAGCCGTTTTGGGAAGATCCGGAGCCGTGGCTCAAGGAGTCACCGCTCATGTACGTCGGTCACGTGACGACGCCGACGTTGATCATGACCGGCGAGCTCGATCGCCGGACGCCGATGCCGCAGAGCGAGGAGTACTACGTCGCGCTCAAGATGCGGCACATCCCGACAACCTTGCTGCGGTTCGAGGGCGAGTTCCACGGCACGGGCGGCCAAAAGCCGACCAACTTCATTCGCACGCAGCTCTACATGATGAGTTGGTACAAGCGATACAGCACGCCAAGCACGGCGGCGTCTACAGCTTCGTCGCCATAACGACGGCCAGGGCGCCCAGGGCGGCCAAGATCAGGAGCGGTTTGCCGGCGGTGCGCATCCATTGTTCGTAGCGCACCCCGGCAGCCGCGAGGATCGCGATGAGGGCGCCGTTGGTCGGCGTCACGAGCTCGCAGAGGCCGCCGCCGTATTGATACGCGAGCACGGCGACGTCACGTGAGAAGTGAAGGAGATCGGCGAGCGGAGCGAATACGGGGAGCGTGAGAACCGCTTGGCCACTCACGCTCGGCACCGGGACGTGTATCGCGGCTTGCACGAGCATCATTCCGACTCCGGCGAGACCCACCGGTAGGCCAGCCAACGGAGTGGCCAGGCCGTGCACGACCGTGTCGATGATCGCGCCCTGTTCCATCGCGACCGAGATCGCGCGGGCGAATCCGATGAGCAGCGCAGCGTAGGCCATTGCGGCGAATCCGTCGATGAACCCGGTCGCCGTTCCCTCGAGACCGAGGCCTCCGACCAAGCCGCACGCGATTCCCATGATGAAGAAAAGCGCTGCCTCTTGCGGGAAATCCCACTTGAGGACGGCGATTCCGTACCCGAATATCGCGAACGCGATCACGATGATCGCCAACACGCCAACGTCGCGGCCTCGGAGTGTCGCATGGTCCTCGGGGGCGACAGCGGTTGGGAGCGTGCGCGTACGCTGCGCGTAACGCATCGTCGCGGCGATCCAAATCACGAGAGCGAGTGCGAGGAAAATGCTCCGATAGCCGGCGCCCGAGAGCAACGGGACGTGCGCGACTTTCTGGGCGATCAATACCTGAAACGGATCCAGGGGGCTGAACGCCGCCGCGACTGCCGCGGAGCCGATGCTCATCGAGACGGCGGTCGTGGGAGTAAAGCCGAGGCGGTTGGTGAGCACGAGCAACGGAGGGATGAGGGCGATGATCTCCTCTTGCATGTGCTCGAATGCGCCACCGGCGGCGAAGGCGAGGCTGACGACGGGGATCGCCCAAATCCCTCGATCGCCGAGTCGCTCGACCAGCCAGTGGATGCCCGCGCGGAGAGCGCCCGTCTTGTCGATGACCGCGAATGCCGCGCCGACCAGGAACACGAAGGCGATGACGTCCGCGGCGCGGATGATCCCGTTCGGGATCGCGACGAACGCCTCGAATGGTCCGAGCGGTTGCGGCGGGACATGATGATATGACCCGGCGACGACGACGCTTCGTCCGGTCGCCGGGTCATCGGCGCGATCATAGAGGCCGGCCGGCAGGATATAGCTGAGGGCGGCCGCCAACAGTGTACAGAGGACGAGGAGCGTCAAGGCGCTCGGCAGTCGAAATGGGCGCATGCCGGCGGAAGATGCAGCCGAACCGTAAATTGTCACGTATGGAGCGGCGGGATTTCTTGAACGGGGTGGCGGTCAGTATCGCCGGCCTATGGGCTGGGGCGTGCGATTGGGCGGCAGGCGGGGCGATCCCGGTGGAAGCCCAAAACGCGCCCGGGTACTACCCGCCGCTACTCACCGGCATGCGCGGGAGCCATGAGGGCTCGTACGCGACCGCGCATTCCATCCGCGATGGGACATTCTGGAAGACCGCCGGGGCGCCCATCGCCACCGGGGAATCGTATGATCTCGTGGTCGTGGGCGCCGGTATCGGCGGGCTGGCAGCGGCGCACTACTATCGCGCGCGCGCCGGGAACGCGGCGCGGATCCTTATTCTCGACAATCACGACGATTTCGGTGGGCACGCCAAGCGAAACGAGTTTCGCGTGGGCGGACGGATGCTCCTCGCGAATGGCGGCACGCAAAGCATCGAGTCACCGTTCCCGTACAGCGCGCAATCCAAAGCCCTGTTGACTACGCTCGGCATCGAGCCCGCGGCGCTCGAGGCCAAGTGCGATAACCGGCATCGATACGACGGGCTGGAAGGCGCCGCGTTCTTCGACAAGGAGACGTTCGGGGTCGATCGGCTCGTCGTTGGCCTGCCGGGTCGCGGCGGGGACGGCGAGGCGGCGGTCAATGCGCCGACGTGGGCGGCCTTTGCGGCGAAGACTCCATTGTCAACGGTGGCGCAGCGTGATCTCGTGCGCCTGTGGGGATCGACCGCGGATCATATGCCTGGTGTGGCGTCGGCCGAGAAGAAAGAGCGGCTGACGCATATGAGCTATCGGGATTTTCTCGTGAAAGTGTTAGGGATGCACGAGGAGATCGTGAAGTTCATGCAGAAAGCCACGCATGGCCTCTATGGCATTGGCATCGATGCCGTGCCTGCGCTGGATTGTTGGGCGATCGGATTTCCCGGGTTCGGCGAGTTGAAGCTGGATCCAACCGGTCCCGGCGGTCGATTGAGCTACACGGCACGTGGGTCGTTCACGGACGAGTACTCATTTCATTTTCCTGACGGCAACGCCTCGATTGCCCGCGCATTGGTGCGCGCGTTGATTCCGTCGGCAATACCCGGGAAGACGGCCGAGGATCTCGTCACCGCCCCCGTGGATTACTCGCGCCTGGACTCGGGACCCGTCCGTTTGCGGTTGAGTAGCACGGCGCTTCGTGTGCGCCATGTGTCACCCGGCGAAGCCGAGGTGACGTATGGAGTGGGTGGCAAAGCGTATACGGTTCGCGCGAAATCGGTCGTCATGGCGTGCTGGAACATGATGATCCCGTACTTGGTCGATGAGTTGCCGGAGGCACAGAAGACGGCATTGCATTATGGGGTGAAAGTGCCGCTCGTGTATACGCAGGTCGCGTTACGCAACTGGACGGCGTTTCACACGCTCGGCATGCATCGCGTGACGACCCCGGGGATGTATCACTCGTCGATGGCGTTGTCAGAGCCGATCGACATCGGCGCCTATGCGACAGCGCATACACCGGACGAGCCCATCGTCCTGCACATGTTGCGGACGCCCTGCGCGCCGGGATTGTCGGCGCGGGATCAGCAACGCGCAGGGCATGCGGAGTTGCTGGCGACGCCGTTCGCGACGTTCGAGCAGAAGATCCGGGATCAACTGGGACGCGTGCTCGGAGGCGGGGGATTCGAGCCCGACCGCGACATCACCGCGATCACGGTCAATCGCTGGCCACACGGGTACGCGTATGAGTACAACCCGCTGTGGGACCCGGACTGGCCACCGGGTCAATCGCCGTGCGAGATCGGCCGCCAACGCCACGGCCGGATCGCGATCGCCAACTCCGATGCCGCAGCGGCCGCGTACACGGACGTGGCGATCGATCAGGGGTATCGGGCGGTCGACGAGCTACTGGGAGCCGGGTGATCGCTGGACGTACAGGAATCTGAGCAGCTTGTCGTGCTCGATGGTGCGCTCGCCGCCGGTTGGCGCATCGGTGTCGACGGTCTCGAAGAGCGTGATGAGGGGCGCGACTTCGCGGAACGTCGTGGTGATGCCGAACTCCCCGATCGGCGGATTGGCGCGTTCCGGGTGGGAGAGATGGAAGGCGGCCCGACGCACGACGAACCGGCTCGCGTCGAGGTAGATCGAGCCCTCGATATCCGGCTCGCGCAACCGTTTCGCGGCGCGAAAATCGATCTCGATCATGCGCGTGCTATCGATCCACGGCGCGCCGCCGTAGTCGAAGCAATGATTGGCCTGGAACGATGAGTCGCCGAGGTCGGCAAACGTGATCAGGCGTGCCATCTGTCGGCGCTCGCCGTGGTCGTCATCGAAGTACACGACGTTGCCAGGTCGATAGGCGTCGCGGCGGTCGTCGAACACGGTCGTGTCGTGTTGGATGACCCGGTCGGGCGCGCCTGGCTTCCGTATGATGCGCAATCGCTCGAGCGCGTACTTCAAGGGATACTGATCGCTCAACAGGCGCACGCGATCGATGTTGGCTCGCAGCTGGCGAAACACTTCCTCCACATCGGGGTCGCCAAAGTGCTGCGGCAGTCCGGTCCCGATACAATCCTTGGATCGATGGGCTTGGACCATGATGCGCGCGAGTCGGATCGCGACGCGGTGCAATGCGATTGTGATCGATTGCTCTTCGCCGGCGTTGACCGTGACGATCGTATCGGCGGGCGCGAATCCGATCTCTCGCGCTTGCAGGGTGTATTGTCCCGGCGCGAGCTGTCGGATCGTCAGGTGCCCGCTCTCGTCGGTAAATCGCGTGATGCCGATGGGCTGGATCGCGATCGTGCCATAGGGGAGCGCCTGGCCGTCGTCGCGCGATGTCACGAGCATCGACAGGACGCCGGTCGAATCTGGCTGCGCCGGGAGCGTCGCCAGGACCCAGAAGAGTACATGGGTCAGCATCTCACTACATCATAGCATCCGACGAGCAATCAGGCTCTGGGCGAGTGCCGGATATGGCTGACCCACCAGGTATCCAGCAAGCCCCGCCAGGACCCGTTCAGGCGTGAACTCAGGATAGCCGTGCAGTTCCTTCGGGTTGCCCTGCACGAGCTCGAGCTTGGCGTCGGCCAGTAAGCGGCGAATATCGACGTTCGTGCCGTACTGGTGATGCTCGACATCCGAAAATGGCGACAAGTCGAGAAAGAGGTCGATGGTCAAAATGACGATGCCATCGGGTCGAATAATGCGCGCGGCGTGCGCAGCAAACTCGGCCAGATCCGCCGGCGCGAAATGCTCGATGGTCGACACGGCGAGCAAGACATCGGCGACACCGTCGGCGAGTCCGGCGGCCGCGAGCGTCTTTGGAATCAGCTCGACGGGTGCGCCGAACGTACGCGACAGCGCGCGATGGCGATCCGCGTTGACCTCCCAGCCAACGCCGCGAGCCTCGAGACCGGGGTCGACGTTGATCACGCGATGCCCCTCGCGCGCAAGCACCCATTGAAGGCCAGCGAGCGAGCCCCCGAGCTCGACGATCGTGAGCGGCCGCCCGCGCGAAACCCGGTGGGCGTTGATGGCCGAATAGGCCCACGGGTACTCGTAGACTCGCGTCCCATTGTTCGCTTGGAACGCGAACGGTCCGCGGTATCGATCGCCGAGATAGCGCGAGAGTCGATTGCGCCGGCCGAACGGTGCGCGGTGGCGACGATTCCAGGCGTAGAACTCGGCTGGCAGCTCACGGGGCGCGATCATGAAACAGAATCTACGGCCGGCCGTACAATAATTTCATATGCGAAACGTCTTCATGGGTCCCAACGGGGTCCGGGCCGGTTGGCGCGCGCTGGTCTTCGTCGCGCTCGTTGTGGCGATGGTTGTGCTGGGGGGCCGGCTGATCGGTCCTTATCTCGTGGCCCAAACGGCGCTCGGCCGGGCCACGGGTCCGCGATTCACGATCGTCGCCGAGCTCGCGACACTTTGCCTCCCAGTCATCATCGCGACGTGGATCATGGGGCGCATCGAAAGGCGCTCCGGCTTGTCGTACGGGTTGGTCGACCGGCAGGGCATCGGCCACTTCGTGTGGGGTACGTTCTGGGGGTTTATCTCGCTGTCTGGTCTCGTCGGCGTACTCGTTCTCACTGGCCACCTGGCGTTCGACAGCGTCGCGCTCACCGGTGGGATGGCGATTCGGTTCGCACTCGAGTGGGCTGTCGCGTTTCTCATCGTCGGCCTCACCGAGGAGATGGCGATCCGTGGGTATCTCCAGCAGGTGCTGACTCGCGGTATCGGCTTCTGGCCGGCCGCCATCGTGCTGTCGGTTGCCTTCGGGGCGATGCACATTGGCAATACCGGCGAGGCGATCTTCGGCGTTGTCATCGCCGGACTGGCCGGGCTCGTGTTCTGCTACAGCCTGTGGCGCAGCGGATCCCTGTGGTGGGCGATCGGCAATCACATGAGCTGGGACTGGGCCCAGTCGTACTTCTATGGCGTGCCGGATAGCGGCTCGATGGTCTCGCGACACTTGCTGGTGTCGCATCCTTCGGGCGCCTCATGGCTGAGCGGAGGCAGCGTCGGGCCGGAGGGCAGCATCTTCGCGCTGGCGGCGCTCCTCGCGGACGTCCTCATCATTCGACTGACGCTACGACCCCGCCCAGACGGCTATCCCGGTGGGCTGCCGGGGGACGGGGAAAGACGCGACGAGCGTACGAGTGGTCAAGTCGATGGCGTCGACGGCGCCAGGGTCGGAGCCGACTGATTCGCATGAGATGAACGCGTAGTGGCCATCCGGCGAGAAGGCGATTCCGTGCGGGACCTTCTTGCTGGTCGGCACTCTCGCCAGCTCGGCCAAGCTGTGCGCGTCGAATATGCTCACGCTCTGCGCCTTCTTGTTGGTCACGATGACGATCTTGCCGTCGGGCGACGGCTCGACGTTGTACGCGCCGGCGCCGGTCGGCACCGACCGCACCAGCGCCAACGAGTGCGCATCGCGCACTTGCAGCGTATTGCCGTGATTGCAGGCGACGTAGACCACCGAGTCGGTCGGGGCGACGCTGACATACGTCGTCAGGCAATCGGGGTTCTGCCCGGGCATGGTGCTCGACGCGGCGCCCGGCGGCGCATCGGCCATGGCCATGGTCATGGTCATGGGATGCCCGCTGCCGACGTTGACGCGAGACGTGATCGCGAACGTCGACGCGTCGATCGCCACCAGCTCATCGGACATCATGCACGCGATGTACGCCGTGCGGCCGCCGTGGCTCACGCGCGAGCCGTGCGGCATATCGCAGGTCGGCACCTCGGTGAGCGATGTCATGTCGGGCGTGTAGATCACGGAGACCGTATTGAGATGCCCGCGGTCGCCGTGGAAGTCGGAGTTGGGCACAAATGCCCAGTCGCCGTCGGGTGACAGGCCGACCGTCGTGGGGAACATCCCGACCGGCGCGCGGCCGACGAGAGAGTCGGTGCCCGTGGTGAATTTCCAGATCGAGCCGAATGGCTGGCCGTGGGCGATCGAGACGTACCAGTAGTGGCCGTCGGGCGATACGGCGACGTTGTGCGGCCCCGCCACGTCCGCCGGGCTCAGGCCAACCGGGATCTCCTTGAGCTTCCGCCAGCCCTCGGGTCCCACTTCGATGCGCGTGACGATGTCGCCCGACTCGCTCGCTACATAGATCGTGTACGGCTTGGATGACGTCGGAGCGCTATTGACCGCAAGCGCCAGCAGTACCGCGGCAGCCCTCATTGGATTGCGGGAGCCTGCGGCTTGGGCTCGACCTTCACGATCCAGAGGCCGGAGAAGATGTCATTGGCGATCACATTGCCGTTGAGATAGAACGCGCCCCACGTCATCGCGGCATTGGGCACGAATCCTTGCGCGTCGCCCGTGTACACGTGCGCGATCTCGCGGTCCTGGGCGAGGAGGTCGCCTTTGAGCTCGCCCGAGACGTCGAGCACGCGGAGCCCACCCTGGTAGTCGCCCAGATACAATGTGTCACCGGCGACCCAGACGTTGTGCACGCCCCCGTCCGGTGGCTCGTAGTATCCGACCTCGCGCGGGTGCTCGATGTCGCTCACGTCGATCACGTGCAGTCGGCCGTTGGCCTTGCCAAGGCTCGAGCCGGGCAGGCCGATGCCGATCGGCTTGAACGAGAAGACCTCGTCGCCGAGGAAGACGTAATGGCCATTCCGCTGGCGCCACGCCGTGTGCGTGCCGCGGATGTACCCGGGGCCGCCCTCGGCCTCGACGCTCCGGTACAGATCGTTCAGATCGTAGGTGTACTGGCTCACGAACTGCGGGTTGGTCGGCGATCCGCCCTTCATCCCGTTGCCGACATCGAGAATCACGAGGCCATCGTTCCAGTAGGACAGATACGCAAGGCCGTCGACGATGTCGATGTCGTGCAGAATGCGGCCGGCGCCGCGCTTCGTCTCCCAGCGCGCGACCTCTTTGGGGTGCATGGGGTCGTTCAAGTCGATCACGCGCATCGAGCCGGTCGCGTCGTCCGTCAGAAAGACGAACGTGCCGAACTTCTGCTGCTGATAGATGTAGGTCGAGTGCACACCGCCGGTGACCGTCTCGGTGTACTCCGCGATCTGCTTCGGGTGGGCCGGGTCGGCGAAGGAGAGGATCACGATCCCGTTGCGGCGGCTCGATGCGCCTTCGCGGGTCATCACGCCATACATGCCGTCGGGCGTCGTCATGACATCGTTCACGACCCGGGCGTCGACGATCACCGAGTCGGTGATCCGCGGGTGCGACGGGTCGCTGATGTCGAGCGCGTAGAGACGATCGGCGATCGTGGCGAGGTAGGCGTTCTTGCCGTTCGGGTGGGGCCAGAACTCGGATACGGCGAACTTCGCGATCGGCTGGCGGCCGACGAGTGTCGTCGCGCGCCGGATATTGCGATGCTGGACGACCACGCCGGTCTCACCGCTCGCGCCTCCCACGGCGGCACTCACGACATAATTGCCCGCCTCATACGGGACGAAGCTGCCATCCGGGTCGATCACGCCTTGGCCCGGCGCCACCGTCCACTCGGGGGTGACGCCTTCTATTTCATGACCCGTCGCATCCTTCGCGACGGCATGAAAGTGCACGACATCGCCAGTGCGAATTGGGCCGGTCACGCCCGTGATCTCAACCGAGCGTACGGTGTTGGGGCGCACCGTGAGATCGAGGATCGTGTGAGCCGTGCCGCTCCTGGCCGTGACCGTTGCGCTCCCGGCGGCGATGGCCTGAATGCGGCCGTCAGACGTCACGCGAACGATGTGCGGGTCGCTCGACGTCCAGGTGACATCGCCGGGCCGACGGTCGTTGAGCGCGGTGTACGCCGCGGCGTGAAGGGCCAGGCGTTGCCCGACCATCAGCCGGTGTACCACGGGAGTCACCTCGATACGCGCGGCCGCCTGTGGCGTGAACTCGGCCACGACCTCGGTCGGCTTGCCGGGACGAGCCCCGGGGACGATGGCGATCATCTCGACGACAAAGCGCGCGGGCGCGCCGGCGCGGAGCATGCCGGTCGAGTCGATCTTGCCTTCGAAGCGCGTGCCGCCGAACCAGCGCACGGATGCGTTCGGGACCGGATGGCCGTCGGCATCGAGTGGCGTGGCTTTGAGGCGAAGCGAGTCGCCGACGGTGACGGTCGGGTTCGCAGGTGTGACCGCGATCGAGGCGACGGGGCTCGCTGGGAGGCCCACGTGAGCGGAGTCGGCCACCTGCAGGAGCGCGACGGTGAGGAGTGCGAGCATGGCCCCCACGATAACGGCCTTGAGCGTTACGCGCGAGAGTGGTCTTCGGCTTGCAGAGGGACACTCGTATGGCAGACGCAACCTTTGAGGAGCTCATCGGCACGCTGAACGATCTCATCGAGACGTGCCGGGACGGGATCAACGGCTTCAGGACCGCCGCCGATGGCGTGAGCAGTCCGATCGCCAAAGAGGTGTTTTTGTCGCGCGTGCATCTCATCGAGAAAGGCCTCGGAGATCTCGACGCGGCCGTCCAGCGGCTCGGCGGGGATCCGATCGAGCACGGGCATCCGGCGGCGTCGATGCACCGGGCGTGGATCAACATCAAGTCGGCCGCCACGATGCGGGACGACCGGGCGATCATCAACGAGGTCGTGCGCGGTGAGGAGGTCGCGATCCAGCACTATCGCGAAGCGCTGGAAAAGCCGCTACCCGCGGATATCCGAGCGATGGTCGAGATGCAAGAGCGCGGCACGGAGTTGAATCTCGAGCGCGCGCGGGCGTTGGCTCGCATCCGGGACACGGGGTAGATTTCGGGTGCAATGCAACTGTCATATCACACCGTCTACGATGTCAGCGCGACATCGTACTCGCCCTGGCGGCTCGGACTTGCCTTTCTCTTCTGCGCGATAGCGCTCATCTGGTGGCGGAGGAGCCTGCGCGCAAAGGGCGCCGTGCGGCATTGGATCCAGCGCACGATAATCCTCATCGTGGCCGCCGGCGGTGTCATCGCGGCGACGTACGAGCCGGCATCACGCGGGCAGCTGCGCGAGGTGCTCGATAAAGGGTCGTATCAGACCGTAGAGGGTGTGATCAGCGACTACACCCTCGCTGATCCGGCGCACAAAACGCCGGAGCATTTTACGGTGCAGTCGGCTGACGCCGCGCACTACACGTTCATCATGCGGTCCAATGGCCCTGGGTTTCACGAGACCCAGGCGACGGGCTCGCCGCTGAAGTCTGGCGAGTGCGTGCGCCTAGCCGTCGTCGGCGGTGCCATCGGCCGCGTCGAGATCGCTGATCACTGTTAGGCTCGACTGCTCGCGACGTTGAGTACTATCAACGTTGAGTGCACCGTCGGGCACGCGCTGGGGCGCTGCGCGCATACCGGCTGTATACCGGCTGGCTAACCTCCGCTCTCCCACATGCGGAGAGCTACATGCGCAAGACGCTTCTGGCTACGCTGCTCGCGGTCGCCGCGATGGCGGCGTGCACCAGTGCGACCGCCCCGGCGGCGGCGCACGATTGTGTCAACGGGACGTGGACCGGCTCCGGCGAGACGTGCTAGCGTGACGCCGTCATAGCTCGCACCTGCAGCGCGACGGCGGCGACGTCGTCCGGCACCGTCGTGCGCGCGGGCGCCGGTGCGTCGTGCACCGGACGCCCGCCTTCCGCGCGCCGGGCCATCTCGCGGATCTCGGCCAGGTCGTGCCGATCGGCGATCTCTCCCGCGATGAGCAGGAGCGCGCCGGCCCGCGAATGATTGCCGCGGCGCTGCTCACACTCGGCCGCGTGCAGATGAAACGACGCCGTGAGCACCGGCGGCAGCGTGGTGGCCTCGAGGATCATCACCCAGCGATCAAAATCTTCCCACTGACCGCGCAGTCCGTGCAGCTCCATGAGGTTGATGGCCCCGGTCCACTTGGCATCGAACGCGACCCCGTTCTCGAACACGAACCGGAACGCATCGTACGCGGTCTCGTACAACCCCACGTGCATCGCGCAGACGCCGAGGTCGCCCAAGAGGCGCATGAGCCGCGCGGGATCGGATTGCGTCGCGAGCGCCTCGCCGAAGAGCACGAGCGCCCCGTCGTAGTTGCCCTCGCGCGCCGAGAGCGTGGCGAGATCGTGCAGGGCGAGCGCGAGGGGCTCGGGGAGCGATTTTCGGCGCGCCGTTTTGATGGTCTGTTCCAACACGTCGCGCGCCAGCACGAACTCGCGCTTCCAGATGAACGCGTTCGCCGCCGCGACGTCGATCTTGAGCGCCCCGTTGATGTCGCCGATCTCGGCCGCGATGACCCGACCGATCTCGTACGCGCGCAGCGCGTCGTCGACGTACCCGCGCTGGCGGGCCACGTAGCCGATGCGATCGAGGCAGTAGGGGAGGATCGCCAACGTGCCCTCGGTCCGCGCGGCCTCGATGGCCAGCGAGTAGACATCGCTGGCGACGTAGAATTCGCCGTCGTCCTCGAGCACCGCGCCGTAGGCGGCGAGCTTCTCGGCCACCGGCTGGTCCTTCGGGATCGTGTCGAGGATCGCCTGCAGGGCGCGACGGGTCGGGCTGTCCGGCAGGCGCCGGACGGACGAGCGTACGGCGGCAACCTCGATGGCGGTCGGCTCGGCGACCGGGCGGTCGAGCCGGCGGTCGACCAGGCGCAGGGTGACGAGTCCGGCCGAGAGGGCTTCCCACTCCCACGGCGTCTCGGGGTCTACGGCGGCGAGGCGCTCGAAGAAGGGGCGATGTCGCATACCGACAGTGTACAATAAAACGACTGTTCCGCGAGGTGCGATGATACCTCCTACTTTAATGGTGCTATGCGCGGCGTCGAACGGTGGATACGGGACAAGCTGCACCGTGGTGTTGCCCACTTGTTGCCGGGGCCCGCGGCGCCGGCGCGCGTGCCGGATTGGGACGCGCGGCCATATCGCGTGTTGGTGCTCCGCTATGACGTCATAGGCGATCTCGTTCTGAGCACGGGCATGCTGCGTCAAATCGCATCAGCGCACCCGCGCATGGAGATCGATGTGTTGGCCCGGACGTGGGTTGTGCCCGTGCTCGACGGCCTGCCATATGTGCGGCGCGTCATTCCGTTTGATTGCTCGGCGACCAACCGGTATCCGTCGCTGGCGCTGCTTTCGCGTGTGAGGCGGGAGCGGTATGACGTGGTTGTGGACGGAATGTCCATTCGGCATTCGAGCCCGACATCGTCGCTCATGTTCATGGTCGCGGCTCGGTCGCCGTACCGCGTCGGGCTTTCGAGCGCGAGCAATGCCTTTCTCTACAACATCCCCGTCGCACCGGACCGGTCGCGGCATCATGCCGAGCAGTCGGCCGTTCTGGCGCAGCCGTTTGGGCTCGCGCTCGATGGGACCGATTGGCGGTCGGAGCTCGTCATCACGCCGGCCGAGCGGAGTGCGGCCGAGGCGTACTGGTCATCGCTTGGACGGGGGCGCGGGCTTCGCGTGTTCGTCAACATCTCGGTCACCGATCCGAGGAACGACTGGCCGGATGACCGGTTCGTAGAAGTACTGCGCCAGTTGGTCTCTCGTCGCAGCGATGTCGTTGTTCTCGTCAGTGGTATCGCGAGCCAGGCCGATCGCATTGTGCGTGTTGCGCGCGCAGCGGGCGCGCATTCAGCGACGCAGTCGCTCCGCGAGGTCATCGCGCGAGTGGCGACCGCGGATCTCGTGCTGACGCCGGACACCGGGATCGTGCACGTCGCGGCGGCCTTCGGCCGACCGATCGTCGGACTCTATCGTGTCGACACGCGGATGTGGGCGCCCTATCACGTGCCGTCGCGCGCCCTTCACTCCGATTCGCTCGTGCACGCAATTCCCGTCGATCGCGTCGCCGCGGCCATCGATGATCTATTGGAGGAGCAATACCCGACCGTTAGGGCGTAGTCCCGAGCGCAAGGCGTATCGCTTCGTCCACGCGCTGTGGATTGCCTTCGTCCCAGCCGAGGAGGATGCGAGTGACGCGGCCTTGTCGGTCGATGACGAGCGTCTCGGGAATCGCGTAGACGTGATACGCTTTCGCGACCGGGTCGAGATCCTCACCCGGATTGTCGGTGACGGCGATCGGGCACGTGAGCTTGTGCTCGACCGTGAAATAGTCGTGGAGCTTGGTGAGCTCGACGGAAGGAGTGAGGTCGGAGTCAGCGCGGAACCGGCCCATGAGGCTCGTCGCCAGCACGACGCGCAGCTCGGAGCCGTATTTCTTCTGGAGGTCGACCAGCGCGGGGTAGGAGCGCGTGCAGGCCGCGCACCACCAGGCCGTGAGCTCGACAACCGTCACCGGACCGCCGCTCGATGGGTCGACGGTCGTGGTGCCCGCGGGCTCGTTGAACCAGTGCGGCGCGGTGATCCGAGGTGGGGGTTGGCCGACCATCTGGTACCGCGCGATTTCGTCGGCTAGGCCATCGGTGACGCCTGGAACGCCGGGGAGTCCCGCCGGGGCGTGGATCAGGAGCTCGAGTGCTGTCGGTGTGTTGCCGTGGCCGGCGACGACCTCGGCGAGGTTGCGATATGCGTAGATCAACGGGTGCGAGAGGCGTACGCGGTCGGCCGAGTCGAGGTGCGTTGCGAGCTCGATCACGGCGTTCGCGTGGAATGCGATGCCGTCGTCGTAGTCGACGTCGCGGAAGAGTTGGCCGAGCAAGGCGTGGGCTTCGACGCGTGCGGCTACGCTGGCCCCCGGCAGTGAGTCGAGTCTTGCTCGGGCTCGCTCGGCGGCCTGCAAGTGCTCCATTGTGAGCGGCGGCTCGAGGTGGTGGCGCACGGTGTCGAGCAGACTTGCCTCTTTAGTTTGCGCGTCGCTCGCTTCGCTCGCGAACGCGCACAGCGCCATCACGGCCAGCAGTCGGGTCAGGGCTGTCATAGAACGTCAGTGCCAGCCCATCAGTGCCATCGGTGCCATCGGTGCCATCGGTGCCATCGGTGCCATCGGTGCCATCGGTGCCATCGGTGCCATCGGTGCCATCGGTGCCATCAGTGCCATCAGTGCCATCAGTGCCATTGTTGGTCCCTATATACTTCGTGGCCCTGAAATAGCGTTAGTAACACTTTGGTTCGGTGAATATCTCGCGGCGCGATCGTAAGGAGATTGTGGTCCAGCACGATAAGATCAGCCCATTTACCAACGGTGATGGACCCGCGCGCCGAGTCGGCAAAAGCGACCCGCGCGCCGTTGATCGTGTAGGTGGCGATGATCTCAGGCAACGAGATGGCCTCGTTGGCCAACCAGGGTGGCCCAGGTGGACCGTCGGGATCGCGCCGAGTGACCGCGACCTCAATGCCTTGGAGCGGATCGAGCGGCGAGACGTCCCAGTCGGACCCGGCGACGAGCGTAGCGCCGGTGCGGGCGATCTCGCCCATTGGATAGAGGCGGGCCGAACGAGCGGGGCCGAGCACAGGGACGGTCATCTCGGTGACGTACTTGTCCGGGAAGGCCCACTCCGGTTCGAAGTCGGCGAACACCCCGAGCACGCGGAACCGGGCCACGTCGGTCGTATCGACGAGCTCCAAGTGCGCGATTTGCGGACGGGCATCGCGCGGGCCGTTTACGCGCCGAGCGAAGGCAATGGCGTCGAGCGCCGCGCGCACGGTGCGATCGCCGATCGCGTGGATGTGAATTTGAAAGCGCGCCTTGTCGAGCGCCGCGACCAACGTGTCGAGATGGCCTGGCGTGCTGGTGAGCGTACCGCGGTCGTTCGTCCCGACATACGGGTCGAGGAGCGCGGCCGTGTGCGATTCGATCACGCCGTCGCCGAAGATCTTGATCGCGTCGGTTCGCACGTGGGTCGTGCGATAGCGATGGCCGAGCCAGATGAGACGGGGGATCTGCTCGACGCCGCGCGTGGGCTCGACGTACTGCGAGGTCGTGATCCACGCCGTGAGCTTGCCCTGGCGGTCGGCGGTCGCGTAGGTCGCGAGGCGGGCCGAGTCGGCGTTCGCCTCGAACAGCGACGTGAGTCCGTAGCGGTTGGCGAGGGCGAGCGCCCGGCTCAGTGCGGCGGCGTATTCGTCGCTGGTGCGCTCGGGCATCCGCTTCGTGACCAGATACCTCGCGTCCTCGCGCAGCGTGCCGCTCGGCCGGTGCGTGCGAGGGTCACGCTCGATATGGCCGTTCGGTGGATCGGGCGTCGCCGACGTGATGTTGGCGGCGTCGAGCGCCTTCGAGTTGACCCACGCCGAGTGGGCGTCGGCGGATTCGACGTACGCCGGCCGGTCCGGCACGAGCGAGTCGAGCAGCTCGCGCCGTGGGTTTGCGTGAGGGAAGATCGGGTCGTCCCAGCCCGAGCCGCGGAACCACGGCTTGGTCTTGGCGCAGTGGCGGATCGAGTCGACGACCGCGGCGGCGGTCGGCAGGGCCGTGAGGAGGCAGTCGCCGAGATTCAATCCGCCGGTGATCGCGTGCACGTGCGAATCGTGAAAGCCGGGCAAGAGCATCCGGCCGCCCAATTCGATCACGACGGTCTGGGTGCCGATCCACGGCGTGACCCCGCTGTCGTCGCCGACGTAGGCGATGCGGCCGGCGGTTACGGCCACCGCCTGCGCGGTCGGGTGCAGCGAGTCGACCGTGTACACGGCGCCGCCGCGCAGTACCGTGTCCGCCGGCGGCGGCGAGTGGCGGGTCGTGCAGGCGAGGCTCGCGGCTGCCAGCAGGCACGGACCGACACGATTCGGCATTCAGTAGACTGCGCTAGAGACCGGCGTCCTGCCAGCCAGAATTACACAGCGCTTCGCGACTGCCTACAGCGCCCAACGTGGGCCCTCGTGGTATTTCGGGCTGCGGGCGTGTCGGGGACGCTATGCTGAGCATCGAGCGATATGGGGACGTGGACCGGGTGATCATGTGGACCCGCCGGAGCATGTCAGTGGGCTACCACGTCAGCGCCTACGTGACGCGCGGCGTGGTCATCGACACGGGCTTCCCGGCGATCGGCCGCGAATTCGCGCAGTGGCTCGAAGCGGCGAAGCCGCGAGGGGTCATCGTGACCCATGCCCACGAGGACCACGCGGGCAATGTCGATGTCGTAGCGCGCCTCAACGTCCCCATGCAAATGACACCAGGGACGCTTGCGGAGTTGCAAGGCGCAAAGGGGATTGGACTCTATCGACTCTATGTATGGGGGCGCCCTCGGAAGGTGCCGGACGGGCTGGAGCCCGGTGATGTCGACGAGCCCGCGCTCGTGATGCTGCATACCCCGGGGCATTCGGCCGACCATCACGTGGTGTGGGACGCCGAGCGGGAGTACCTGTTCGGCGCCGACCTCTTTCTCGGCGTAAAGGTCCGCGTCCTGGCGCCGTGGGAGGACCCACGAGTGCACGCGGCCAGCCTGCGCGCCGCCATCGCGCTTCGGCCGAAGCGGCTGTTCGATGCGCACCGGGGCTTGATCATGGACCCCATCGGGGCGCTGACGGCGAAGGCCGACTGGATCGAGGGGACCGTCGCCGCGATCGAGCGGCGTCTGGCCGAGGGGTGGAGTCACCGGGCGATTGCCCGGGAGGTCCTGGGGCAGGAGGGGTCGCTCCGGCTTCTCACGGGGGGCGAGTACTCCCGGACGAACTTCGTCGCTAGCGTCGCTTCGCCTCGCGATCGAGGGCAGTCCCAAACTCGGCCCAGGTGACGTCGAGGCCGGCCAGCAGCTTCTCGATGACCTCGAATGAGGGGCGGCGCTCAGCGCGCTCGATCCCACCGACGTATGCGCGATCCACATTCGATGTGGCCGCGAATTTCTCCTGGGACATCCCGCGTTGCTTCCGGAGGCCGATCAGAACGGAGGCGAGCATTTGGTGATCAGTGCGCAAATGTCGTGGCACGCCCACGGTAATAATGATCCACGGTGAACTGAGCCACGGGCGTATGGCTCACGGCTGAGTGACACACGGGCAGTCGCCATCGCACACATACAAGTCCCGCGTGAGTAGTTACGCACATGACACCTTCGGTGGACGGATGTAGGGGCGCAGCCTTCTAAGGGGTCCCCCAGTCGACGCTGGCTGGATTCCACCCTTACACGAGCTCAGCAGTGGGAATGCCACTCCACGAAGAAGTGCCGTTGTCGCTGGTGACAACGAGCAATGTCGACGCATCGAGTCGGCGGGTCATCTACGAGGCGCGAGTCATCATCGCGGGCGGCGAGGATGACGCCCGCATGGCGGCTGTCAAGTTCCGGGCTTTTCTCCGGCGGTATCAGAAGCCAGCCGGGTTGACCATCCGACTCGCTGACGAGCAGCAGAGGGATGAACGGACTTAGGCGTCCGAGCGAGTGGGGCGTTCCCCCCCACACCCCCCCTTACCCTTAGGTAGGCCCCCCTACGCCCATACTGCCCCTATATTTGGGCCCTGGATGGGACCAAACTCACTCATACTGCTGGACGCCCGGGCAGTAGACCGCACGTTGAAGCGGATGGCGGGCGAGATCGTTGAGCTCAACGGCGGGACGGATCGCCTGATGCTGGTCGGTATACAGCGGCGCGGCGTTCAGTTGGCGGACCGACTGGCCCAACTCATCGGCGAGCGCGAAGGCGATGCGCCGCCGCGCGGGGCGCTCGATATCACGCTCTATCGAGACGATCTCCAGACCGTCGGTCCGCGACCGGTGGTCGGGAAGACCGAGCTCCCGCGGGATATCGATGGGGCGCAGGTCATCATCGTCGACGACGTGCTCTATACCGGGCGCACCGTGCGCGCGGCCCTCGACGAGCTCGCGGACTTCGGGCGGCCGGCGCGGATCGCCCTCGCCGTCCTCGTCGATCGTGGCGGGCGAGAGTTGCCCATTCATGCCGATATCGTCGGCAAACGCGTCGATCTGCCGAAGGATCAGCGGGTCGATGTGCTCGTTCACAGCCTCGACGGAAAGGACGCGGTGATCTTGGTGACACCGTGACGAGCGCGCTCGGCAAAGACTTGCTGGGGCTCGAGCCGCTCAGTGCGGAGCAAATTCGGCTCATTCTCGATACGGCGGAGCCGTTCAAGGAGATCAGCGAGCGGGCCATCAAGAAGGTGCCGGCGCTCCGCGGGTCGACCATCGTCAATCTCTTCTTCGAGCCGTCGACCCGTACGCGGGTCTCGTTCGAGTTCGCCGAAAAGCGGCTCTCGGCCGACACCGTGAACGTCGCGGCATCCGGATCCTCGGTCTCCAAGGGCGAAACGCTGGTCGATACGGCGCGGAACCTGGAGGCGATGCGCATCGACATGGTGGTCATGCGGCATGGCGCTTCCGGCGCAGCCCAGTTTCTGGCCGAGCGCATTGAGTCGAACGTGATCAATGCCGGCGATGGCACGCACGAGCACCCCACGCAGGGTCTGTTGGATCTCCTCACCCTACGGGATCATTTCAAGAAGCTCGAAGGCCTCCGCGTGTGTATTTGCGGCGATGTCCTGCACTCGCGCGTCGCGCGGTCGAATATCTGGGGCCTGCAGAAAATGGGCGCCGAGGTCGCCGTGTGCGGCCCCCGATCGCTGCTGCCGTACGGCATCGAGGAGTTCGGCGTCCAAGTGTTCGACCGGATCGAGGCGGCCATCGAGTGGGCGCAGGCGCTCAACGTGCTGCGGTTGCAACTGGAGCGTATGACCGCGGGTTACATCCCGTCGCTGCGCGAGTACAACCGTGTGTTCGGCGTGACCGCCGATCGGGTCGCGCGAGCATCGAAAGAGCTGCTCATTCTGCACCCGGGCCCGATGAATCGCGGCGTGGAAATCGACTCCAACGTGGCTGATGGCCCGCACAGCGTGATCCTCAACCAGGTGACGAACGGCGTGGCCATTCGCATGGCGGTTTTGTATCTGCTCGCCGGCGGCCGGCCGGAGCTTGCCGAGGCGGCAAAAGGATGACGAAACCACTGCTGCTGCGCGGCGGCCGTGTGATCGATCCGGGCCGGGGCGTCGATGTCGTCGGCGACGTGCTCGTCATGGATGGGCTTATCGAGGCCACGGGTCTCGGCATCGGCACTCCCGACGGCGCCGAGGTGCTCGATTGCTCGGGATGCATTGTGTCCCCGGGATTCGTGGACGTGCACGCCCACTTGCGGGAGCCGGGTCGGGAGGACGTGGAGACGATCGCGTCCGGGGCCCGTGCGGCCGCGGCGGGAGGATTCACGGCGGTCTGCGCGATGCCGAACACCGACCCCGTCACCGACAATCAGGCGGCCGTCGGGTTCATCGTGCGCCAAGGCCTCGCGGCCGCGGCGGCGCGGGTGTATCCCATTGGCGCCATTTCCGTCGGGCAGAAAGGGGTGGCGCTGGCCGAGGTCGGGGAAATGGTCGGGGCGGGCGCGGTCGCGGTGAGCGACGACGGGAAGCCGGTCGTGAGCGCGCAGCTGATGCGCAACGCGTTGGAGTACGCGAGGACCTTCGGCATCCCGGTCGTTGATCACTGCGAGGAGCCGACGCTGGCGGCCGGAGGTGCCATGAACGAGGGCCTCGTGAGCGCGAGGTTGGGACTCAAAGGCATCCCGTCCGAAGCCGAGGAGATCATGGTCATCCGTGATATTCTCCTGGCGCGTCGCACAGGCGGTCATGTTCACCTGGCTCACATGAGCACGAAGGGATCAGTCGAGCTCATTCGCTGGGGAAAAGAGCGGGGCATTCGCGTGACGGCCGAGGTGTGCCCGCACCATCTGTCGCTCACCGAAGACGCGGTCGAGGGCTACAACACGAACGCGAAGATGAACCCGCCGCTCCGCACGGCGGAGGACGTCGCGGCGCTCCAGGAGGCGCTCCGCGACGGGACGATCGATGTCGTGGCGACCGATCATGCGCCGCACCACTACGACGAAAAGGAGCGCGAGTTCGCCGATGCGCCGAATGGCATCGTCGGCCTCGAGACCGCGCTCGGCGTCAACGTGACGACGCTAGTCGACCCCGGGATTCTGACATGGGCTCAGCTCATCGATCGGATGTCAGTGGCGCCCGCGCGCCTGTTTCATTTGCGTGGCGGATCGCTGGCGAAGGGAACGCCAGGAGACGTGACGGTGTTCGACCCGCAGCGGATGTGGAGGGTGGATCCGGCCCGGTTTGTGTCCAAAGGTCGGAATACCCCCTATGCCGGGTTCGAGCTCAAGGGTCGGGCGATGTGTACCATAGTTGGGGGCCGTATCGTCCACCGAATAGCATCGTGACAGTGAGACCGTTACTCTAGAGGTGATGGCTACGGGCGCTGAGAAATCGACGGATGTGATCACGGCGTTGTTGCAGGAGCGCCGGCGGTTCGAGCAATGGTTGGCGACGCTCGAATCGCGGCGCGCGATTACGCCCGTGAACGTCTACGCGCGTGTGCATGCGGATTACACGGCACGGTTATCGGGCGTGCTCGATCAGCTCGGCGGGCGATCGGCCGAGCTTCAGCAGTCGGTGGATACGCTTGGTGCGAAGCTGTCCACGCTCGAGTCCGAGGAGAACACCAGGCGCGATGAGCGCGCCGAGGCTGAGCTCCGTGCCGCTGTTGGCGAGTACACGCAGGAGCGGTGGATCGAGCTGAGTGAGGCGACCGACACCGAGATTGCCCGGTTGTCGAGTGAGCGGTCCGAGGCCACCGCTGAATTGGCGCAGCTGCAACAGCTGCTCAACATGGCAAAGAGTCGGCGCCCCGAGCCGGTCGTCCCGGTGCCTCCAGCGGCGCCGCCGTTGGCGCCTCCGGCGACTGCTCCCGCGCCGGCTGCCGCCGCGCCGGCTCCTGCTCCTCTTCCGGCGGCCGCGGCCCCGCCACCGCCACCGCCGCCAGAGATCCCGCGACTGCGTCCGCCTGAGCCGAGGACGGCGGATGGGGCGATACGGAGACCGTCGGCTGCCGTCCCGCGGCCGGCTGAGCCAAGGACCGAGCCGAAGACCGGGCCGATCATGGATCCGTCGAGTTTCGACGAGCTCGCGTTCTTGAAGTCGGTAGCGCCAGGCGGGGGAGCTGGATCACCGCCCGGTGCCGCGGGCAATCAGGCGCGCGCGGCTGCCGCTGGTGGGGGCGCTGCGCCTGCGCCGGCATCACGCGCGAAGCTGGCGACTCCGCCAGAGGCCGGGACTTTGAACGACATCTCGCTGCGCGAGAATCCGGCCGCACCCGCCAAGGGCGACAGTGGCAGTGTGCCGGTGTTTTTGCGCGACGTGCCGACCGAGCAGGTCAAGTCGCTCAAGTGCTCGGAGTGCGGGTCTATGAACTACCCGACGGAGTGGTATTGCGAGCGGTGCGGCGGCGAACTCGCCGCGATGTAGCGCGCCCCGTGCAGCCTAGGCTTTAGCGGCCTTGGCGAGGTGGCTCTTTTGCCGAGCGGCCGCATTCCGGTGAATGAGCCCTTTGCGCGCCGCGCGATCGAGCAGGCTGACAGCGGCCAGACGCTCGTCGGCCGTCGACGTGGGGGCCTTTGCCTTCTTGAGCGCGGTCCGCAGCGCCGAGCGCTGGGCGCGATTGCGCACGGTCGCCGCCCGGGACTTGCGCATGTTTTTCTTTGCGGACTGGATGTTCGGCATAGACCTGTAAGCTTGCCGTCCCAATCGCGCATGTCAAGATGCGCCATTACTTTGACGCTATGATCGCCGAGGGCGCACCATTCGTCGTGGAGCTCGCACACTTCAACGGGCCGCTGGACCTCCTGTTGACGCTCATTCGCGACGAGCAGATCGACATTTACGACATTCCGATCGCGCGTGTCGCCGAGCAGTTCCTCGTGCGTCTGCACTCGCTCGGCCTCGACGAAGCGGCGGACTATCTCGACATGGCCGCGCGCTTGTTGCGCATCAAGGCACAGCTGCTCCTGCCGCATCCGGAAGGGGAGGAGGCGTGGGAAGATCCGCGCGCGGAGCTCGTGCGGCGGCTGCTCGAGTATCAGCAGGTCCGCGAGGTCGTCGACATCTTGGATGCGCGAGGCGAAGCGCGCCGCAATCAATTCGCGCGTACCGTGCCTGTTCGGCCCGGCGATCCGGTGCCTCAGAATACGGTGTTGTCAGTCTCGATGAGCGAGCTGCTGGCCGCGGTCGATCGCGTGCTGCGCTCCGCTGTGCGTCCCATCGTGCATACCGTAGTACCGCGCGCCCTCGACGTAGAAGGCGCGCTGCGCGCGGTGCGCGCGCTCCTCGCCGAACGCTCGCGTGCGTCGTGGCGCGATCTCTTGGCCGCGGGGTCGGAGCCATGGCGCGCGTTGTCGTTTCTGTTGGCGCTGCTCGAAATGGCGCGTTTGGGCGAGTGCATCATTCGGCAGGTGGCGCCGTTTGCCGATGTGGAGATACGGTGTGAGCCCGCTGGCCAAGCTGCTTGAAGCCGCGCTCTTCGCGAGTGGCACTCCGGTACCGCTCGACGACCTCGCGGCGCTCGACCCCGAGTCGACGGGCGAGCAGATCGCCGCGGCGTTGACCGAGATCGCCGAGCACTACGCGGACCACGGCGTCGAGCTGATCGAGGCGGGCGGCGGGTGGCAGATCCTCACGCGCGGCGAGTACACGGCGGCCATCGAGCGCGCGCAGCTCGCGTCCCGGCCGCAGCGGTTGTCATCGGCAGCGCTGGAGACGTTGGCGCTCGTGGCGTATCGACAGCCGGTGGCGCGGGCCGAGATCGAGGAGATCCGCGGCGTCACCGTTGGGAATCTCCTCAAGACCTTGCTCGAGCGCGGGCTCGTCGACGTGGTCGGCCGAGCCGAGGGGCTCGGGCGGCCGTTGCTCTACGGGACCACGCCCGCGTTTCTGGAACAGTTCGCGTTGCGGCACCTCGGCGAGTTGCCGCGCGCCAACGAGCTTGCCGTCGCGCTCAAGCCGCTGTCTGAGCTATGATGCGCATCCAGCGCGCGCTCGCCCGGTCCGGCGTGGCTTCGCGGCGGCGGGCGGACGAGCTGGTCGCGGCGGGGCGCGTGCGGGTCAATGGGCAGGTCGCGAAGATCGGGCAGTCGGTCGATCCGGCCACGGATCGCATCACCGTCGATGGCGCCGACGTCGTCCCGCCACCCGCTTCGGCCACTTGGATCGTCCTCAATAAGCCCGGCGGTGTGTTGACGGCGAAGGCCGACCGCGATGGGCGAAAGACCGTGTTCGATCTCGTGCCCAACGTGCCCGGGCTCACGTATGTGGGGCGGCTGGATTACATGACAGAAGGCGTGCTGTTGCTGACTACCGACGGAACTGCCGCGCATCGGCTCACGCATCCGAGCTCCGGCGTCGAGCGCACGTATGTCGCGACCGTCCGAGGGGACGCCGCCGGGGCAGCGCGGATCGCGCGCGGTGGTGTTGAGCTGGCCGAGGGGGAAGTGGTGCGGCCCGTCGACGTGGCCGCGCGTCCGATTGGGCAACGGCGATGGGAGTTCGAGGTCACGATTACCGAAGGCAAGCATCATGAGATCCGCCGACTGTGCGAGGCGCTGGACCTCGATGTCGAGCGACTGGTGCGTACTCGCTTTGGACCAGTGCAACTGGCCAATCTGGCTTCGGGCGCGAGTCGGGCCCTCACTGCTGCTGAACGGCAGGTGATAGAACATGCCTAAGACCGCAACACCTACGGCGTCTACCGCCGTTCCGGCGGATACATCGCTTGCGCAGGCGGTGGCGCGACAAGTCGCTCGACGGGTTGTCGGGCAGGATTACATGGTCGAGCGCCTGCTCATCAGTTTGCTGACGGGCGGGCATGTGTTGCTGGAGGGAGTGCCCGGGCTGGCGAAGACGCTGACCGTCAGGACATTGGCCGAGGCGGTTCGGACATCATTCAGTCGCATTCAGTTCACGCCGGATCTCTTGCCGGCGGACGTCATCGGGACACAGGTCTACGATCAGTCGAACGGTCAGTTCACGATCAAGCGCGGTCCGATCTTCGCCAACATCGTGTTGGCGGACGAGATCAATCGCGCGCCGGCGAAAGTGCAGGCGGCGCTCCTCGAAGCCATGCAGGAGAAGCAGGTGACGATCGGCGGCGTGACGCACGTGCTCGAGGAGCCCTTCCTGGTGCTGGCGACGCAGAATCCGATCGAGCAGGAAGGGACGTATCCGCTGCCCGAGGCGCAGGTCGACCGCTTCATGATGAAGCTGAAAGTCGGGTATCCGTCGAAGGAGGAGGAGCGGGAGATCCTGCGGCGGATGGCGGGCGGGACCGCCATCCCGGTCGACGCGGTGGCGTCGCCCAGCCAGATTCTCGAGGCGCGGGCCAAGATCGCCGAGTTGTACATGGACGATCGGATCGTCGAGTACATCGTCGAGATCGTGCACACGACGCGGCGGCCGGCTGACGCCGGGCTCAAGGAGCTCGCGCCGCTCGTCGAGTATGGGGCGAGTCCGAGAGCCACGATCGCGCTGGCGCAGGCCTCTCGTGCGCACGCTTATCTGCGCGGTCGCACCTTTGTGACGCCGGACGATATCAAGGCAATTGCGCCCGACGTGCTGCGGCATCGGATACTGACGACGTTCGAGGCCGAGGCCGAGTCGGTGACGAGCGATATCATCGTCCAGCGCGTGCTCGCGGCCATCGAGAGCCCGTGATGGGTTCTGAGTGGCGCTTCGCGCCCGCAGCGCCTGCGGCGCTTGCGCAGCATGTACGCGGCCACACTCGGCCACGACTTCGAGGACGTCAACGTCCAGGTGTTCGGCACCGTAAGGGCGACGCGAAGCGAGCCGGCGCGAAGCGCCATTCAGAACCTTATGTCATCGACCGTTCCGCCTGAGGTCCTGAAGCAGGTCAAGCTCATCGAGCTTCGAACGCGGGGGCTCGTGAACTCGTTGTTTACGGGCGAGTACCATTCCGTGTTCAAGGGCCAGGGCATGGAGTTCGCCGAAGTCCGCGAGTACCTGCCGGGCGATGAGGTGCGCTCGATCGACTGGAACGTGACCGCGCGGATGCGGCGCCCATTCGTGAAGCGCTATGTCGAGGAGCGCGAGCTGACGGTGGTGCTCGCGGTCGATTTGTCGGGCTCGGAGCGCTTCGGCACGACGCGCCGGTTCAAGAGCGAGGCCGCGACGGAGCTCGGCGCCGTGCTGGCGATGTCGGCTGTCCGGAACAACGATCGGGTCGGGACGGTTCTATTCACGGATCGGGTGGAGCACGTGGTTCCGCCGCGCAAGGGACGGCGCCATGTGCTGCGCATCGTTCGCGATCTGCTCGCGTTCCAGCCGGTGGGGCGCGGGACCGATCTGCCGGGCGCGATCGAGTACCTGAACCGTCTGTTATCGCACCATGCCATCGTGTTTCTGATCTCTGACTTCCAAGCCGGAGCGGGCGGCATCGAGCGGCCGTTGAAGCATCTCGCGCGACAGCACGATGTGGTCGCGGTCACCGTCGAGGACCCGGCCGAGAAAACGCTGCCGAACCTCGGTCCGGTGCGACTCGTCGATCCGGAGACTGGCGCGACGATCGTCGTCGACACCAGCAAGCCCGTGGTGCGGGCGCGATACGAGCAGATGGTCGCCGACGAGCGCCACGCGCGGCGACAGCTGTTGCGGCGGTTGGCGATCGACGAGGTCGCGATTCGCACGGACGCCGGGGTCGTCGAGCCCCTCCTGGGGTTCTTTCGCGCTCGCACGATGCGACTCCATCGGCGGCGCAGCGCTGGGCATGCCTGATGTTCGCCGGTCTGGCGGTGCTGGCGCTGCTCGTTCCCGGCGACTCGGTCCTGCTGGGCGTGCGCGTTGCGCCAGACACGGTGACCGTGGGCGCGCCGTTTCAGGTACTCGTTCGCATCCGTGCGCCGCGCGGATCGCGCATCGAGTTCTCGCTCGGGCCTGACTCCACCGGCGCCGTTCAGGCGCTGGACACGCGCCAGATCAGGGATTCGCCCGATACGACCGGCGCGGAGGCCATGGCGACCTATCGCTTGGCCGCGTGGGATGTGGGGCCGCAGCAAGTGCTCATTCCCGACGCAATGGTGCGGTTCCCGAGTCTTGCGCTGAGGGCCGTGCCGATCGCGCCGCTGACGGTGTTCGTGCGGCGCCTCGTGCCGCCCAAGGATAGTGCGCGGCGTGTACCGAAGGCCGCGCGAGCGATCCTCGTGGCGGTCGAGCCGTGGTGGTGGCGTTGGGCCGTGGCGCTCGGAGCGCTGCTCATTCTCGTGCTCCTCCTGTGGTGGCTCGTCGCGCGGTCCAAGCGCCGAACGGGATCGGGGGCAAGGCGCGATCCGTACGAGGAGGCGGTGCGCGAGCTCGATCGCATCGAGCGGCTCGGCCTGATCGATGCCGGCGAGCGCGGGCGGTATGTCGCCCTGGTCACCCAAGTCGTGCGCGACTATCTCGCCGGCCGGATCGCGACGGCCCCACTCTCCCTGACCACAATGGAGTTGGTCGAGGCGCTCCGCGCTGATGCGCGCGTGCCGCTCGAGCGCCTGCAAGGCGTCCTGGAGGAGAGCGATCAGGTCAAGTTCGCGCGCGCCAGAGTCTCGACCGAACGCGCGGTCGCCGTCGCGAGCGATGCACGGCAAGTCGTGGACGAGACCGATACGGCCGTCAAGAAGAGTGAGGAGACGGCGGCATGAGCTTCAACGGGGTCGGGTTCGGACAGCCGTGGCTCCTGCTCCTCCTGTTGATGCTGCCCCTCTGGTGGCTCGCGCGTCGGGGACAGCGGCCGGCGGCCGTCACATTCTCGCGTGTGGCAACCCTGGCGGCCGGGCCCAGGTTGGGGCTTACCCTGAGCCGGTTCCTGTTTGTCCTGCGCAACCTGGCGCTGGCCGCGTGCATCATCGCGTTAGCCCGGCCGCGGACCGGCGCGCGGGCCGAGATGATCACGAGCGAGGGGATCAACATCGTGCTGTGCGTCGATCTCTCGAGCTCGATGCTGGCCCTCGACTTTCAGCCGCAGAATCGTCTCGAGGTCGCGAAAGAGACCATGAAACGATTCGTGGCGGCTCGCCAGTCCGACCGCATCGGCGTCGTCGCGTTCGCGGGCGAGGCGCTGACGCAGGTGCCGCTGACGCTCGACTATCCGGTCGTGCAGGCGGCGATCACGAACCTGCAGGCCGGTGAGCTCGACGATGGGACTGCCATCGGGACGGCGATCGCGACGGCCGCCAACCGGCTGCGCGTGGCCCCCGGGCGCTCGCGCGTCATGATTTTGCTCACCGACGGCGACAACAATCGCGGGTCGATCGATCCGCGAACCGCCGCGCAGGCCGCGGCGGCGTTTCGCATCAAGGTCTATACGATAGGGATCGGGACCGACGGTATGGCGCCGGTGCCCGTGGGGCGCGGGCTCTTCGGGCTTCGCTATGAGAATCGGCCCGTGCACATCGATTACGATCTGTTGAGTGACATCGCGAAGATCACGAACGGGAGGTTTTTTCGGGCGCGGGACGCGGATGCGCTGCAGCGTATCTATGAGCAGATCGATCAGCTGGAGCGCGTGCCGGTGAGAACCCAATCGTTCGTGCACTATCGTGAATTGTTCAGGTGGCCTCTCACGGTAGGGTTGGCGGCGCTGCTGTTCGAGCTCGGCCTGCTCGCATGGCGAGGACCGTTGCCGTGATCTCGCTCTTCGAGCAACCCATGCTGCTCGCGGTTGCCATTCTCGGGCCGATCATCGTCGTGGCGCTGGTTGTTTCCCGGCAACAGCGGCGACGCGCGAGGCTGGCCAAGCTGGGGACCCCAGCGATCGTCAACCGCCTGGTGCCTAGCGTATCCAGGGAGTCGGGCGTCCTCAGGGTGATGCTGCTCGGCGGAGCGGCGCTCTGCGCGGGAGTGGCACTCGCGGGCCCGCGGTGGGGAAACGAGCAGCGGCTGGAGCACGGATCCGGGGTCGATGTCGTGCTGGCCCTCGACGCCTCGCTCTCGATGATGGCCCGGGATGAGCGTCCGAATCGCCTCGAGCGTATGAAAGAAGAGGTCCGGCGGCTCCGGGATCTCTCGCCGGGCGACCGGACGGCGCTCATCGCGTTCGCCGGCCGGAGTTACGTCCTGACGCCGCTCACGGTCGATGATGGGGCATTGGATCTGTTTCTGGAGAACCTCGACCCGTCGGTCGTCGGGCAGCCCGGCACGGCGCTGGCACGGGCGATCCGGCAGGGAACCGAGCTCCTGTTGGCGACCAGGACGGCGAGCGATCGCGCGCTCGTCCTCATGAGTGACGGGGAAGGCTTCGACGACGAGTCGGACGTGAGAGCGGCGGCGGAGTATGCGAAGGAGAATGCGGTGAGCGTCGTGACGGTGGGATTTGGCACGGAAGCGGGCACGACGATCCCCGTTACGGGAGGGGCGCCAGGCGACACCGTCAAGCGCGATGAGAATGGGGACATCGTCGTGACCCATTACACACCGAAGATGCTGGAAGCCATCGCCGACGCCGGGCATGGGGTGTTCATCTCGGCCAGCGAGACTGATAAGGCGGTCAAGATTCGGAACGCGTTGAACAAGTTGCGGACGCAGGAGCGCGCGTTGGAGCGCGGGCAGTCGCTGGCGCCGCAATTTCAGCTCTTTTTGGCGCCCGCGGTTTTGCTGCTGCTTCTGGATACGTTCCTGGCGGATCGTACGCGCGTCCGCCTCCGGCGGACTAGCGCTGTCGCGGCGGCGGCCCTCACGCTCGGCTTCGTACAAATAGACAGCGTTCCCCCACCCCAGACCTTCAAGCAGCTGGTCGACAAGGGCGATCACACGGCCCGGACCATGTACAACTATGGGACCTCGCTGCTGGCGAGCGATTCGATGGACGCCGCCGTGTCCGCGCTCTCGCTCGTGGCGAGCGACCGGGATCCCGAGGTGCGCTATCGGTCGTTGTTCAACTTGGGTCTGGCGCACCTGAAACGGGGATTGGCCGGGTCGGGTGACAACGCGCGCTCCGAGCTGGACATGGCGCTCGCGGCCTACAAGCGCGTGCTGCTCATGCGATCGTCCGACGACGATGCCAAGTGGAACTACGAGCTCGCGCTCCAGGCCAAGCAGTCCGGTGGTGGCGGCTCGTCGCAGCAGCCCAAGAACAACCCGCAGCAGAGCAATCGCCAGCAACAGCGCCAGGGCGATCAGCCCGAAGGGCAGCTCGGGAAGCGGCAGGCCGAGGAGATCCTGAAGAGCGCGGCGCGCGAGGAACGCGACGTCGAAGGGAAGCGGCAGAAAGAAGCGGCGACCGACGTGCCGCCCATCGGGAAGGATTGGTGATGCTCCGCCTCCTGCTGCAGTTGGCCATCGTGGCGCGCGCACCGATCGACACGGCGCAGCCCGTGAATTTTCATGCGATGGTCACGCCGGACACGGTGTTCGTCGGGCAGCAGGTGACCTACGAAGTCGGGGTATTCCTCGACGATCAGCTGCGACTGCGGCTGCGCCGGAATCCCGAGTTCGTGCCGCCCGAGCCGCGGGCGATGCTGGCGTACGATCTGCCGTCGACCGCGACCGCGCCTGGCGCGCGACGCGTGGGCGATCACGAGTACGAGGTGCACGTGTTCGAGCGGGCGTTCTTCCCCCTCGAAGCGGGGCGATATGAGATCCCCGCGGCCGAGCTGTCGTACTCGCTGCCGTTGTCGATGAGCTTTTTCAGTCGCGAGGAGAGTCATACGCTCGCGGCCGAGAGTTTGGCGGTCGTCGCGCTGCCGCCGCCAGTCGCGGGGAGGCCAGCGAATTACGCCGGCGCGGTCGGCGAGCTGCACGTCGACGAGCGGTTGGATGCGCATCGGGTGCGCGCCGGCGATCCCGTGTTGCTCACGGTGCTGGTCGGCGGGCGCGGCAATGTCAAACTGCTGCCGCGGCCCGCCCTGGCGGTGCCGTGGGGGTCGGCGGTCGCCGCCGAAGAGCGCGTGCGCGTCGATACGACGACCGCCGACGTGCATGGGACCAAGGAGTTCGACTGGGTCGTGACGCCGCGCGATACTGGCGTCCTCGCGCTCCCTCCGGTTGGCTACCCGTACTTCAACCCGTATACCGAGCGATACGAGATCGCGGTGACGCGGGCCGATACGTTGCGGGTCGGGGCCGGGACGCTCGCATCGCTCGATACCACGCGGATGGATGCGAGTCCGCCGCTGGCGATCCGCACGATGTACCGCGGCAACCTTCCGCCGCCGCTCTACTCGCGGCCCGAGTTTTTCGCGGTTGCCGCGTGTGCTCCGATCCCGGCGATTGCGCTGGGCGCCGCGCGTCGGGCGCGGCGCCGCCGGCGTCGCGTGCTCTCGGCCGCGGACCGGCTCAAGATCCTGTCGCGCTCTCGCCGGCCGATCCCGGCGCCTGCGCTGAGACGGGCCTACGTTGCCGCTTTGGCGGAGCGTTTCGCGCTCTCACCCGCTACGCTCACGCAGCGCGGCGCGCTCGCTCACGTGTTGCGACGGGAAGGATGCACTGGGCCATCGGGTATGCGTGTCGAGAGATTGCTCGACTCTCTCGACAAGACCGCCTATGGGCCCGGGCCCGATCTGCCCAAGGACATTGCGCGGCAAGCGTATGCGGCATTCGAGAGCGTCTGCCGGGAGGCGCGCCAGCGTATCGTGCCGCTGTTGTTGCTCTGCGTTGTGTTCGGGGCGACGGCCCGTGCGTTGGGCGTCGGCGAGGCCGAGGCCGGCGAGCAGTTCCGGCAGGGGCTCACGGCGTACGCGCGTCATGCGTATGGCCAGGCGGCGGTGCGGTTCGCGGCTGCCGGCCATCTCGCGCCGCGCGCCGCTGACGCGTGGGCGAATGCGGGGACGGCCGCATGGGTGGTGGGCGACACGGCCGACGCGGTCGTGGGGTGGCAGCGTGCCGCGCGGCTCGAGCCGTTTGCGCACGATGTCCATGAGCGGCTCGGGCTCGTGCGGGCGTCGCAAGAAGGGATGATCGCCGCGCCGCCGCGCTTCGACGCCGGACTCGTGGCGTCGGTCGCCATCGGGTGTTGGATCTTGCTCTGTCTCTTGCTCGCATTCCGCCCCGGGCGACTCAAGGTCGTGACCGCGGTGCTCGGCATTGTGGCGGTCGCCGGCGGAGCCGGCGCTGTGTGGCTCGATGAGCTGGCGAGTGGCGCCAAGCTGGTCGTGATTGCTTCGGGCTCCGGCCTTTCGGCCTCGCCCGCTTTGGGCGCCGAGCGGGTAGCCGCTCTCGATGCCGGCGATGTGGCTCGCATCGAGGAGCGCTCTGGCGCGTGGGTACGGGTCCGTCTCGATGGCGACCGCGATGGCTGGGTCGAGATCGGCCGGACCACTCCGATCGGAGCGTACTAGGTTACGGCGTGCCCACGATTGCCGTACTGCCCAGCGCGCTAGCCGATCAGATAGCCGCGGGCGAAGTGGTGGAGCGGCCGGCGTCGGCCGTCAAAGAGCTCGTGGAAAATGCCATCGATGCCGGGGCGCAGTCGGTCGAGATCGAAGTCGACGACGGCGGCCGCTTAGGAATTCGCGTGAGCGACGATGGCTGCGGCATGGGGCGAGACGACGCGCTGCTGGCGTTGGAGCGGCATGCGACCTCGAAGATCCGGTCGGCGGACGATCTCGTCGGCATCGCGACGTTCGGGTTTCGTGGTGAGGCGCTCCCGTCCATCGCATCCGTGTCGGCTCTGACGTTGGAGACAGCGCCGGGCGACGGGGCCGGGACGGTCGTGCGTGTGGTCGGTGGCTCGGTGACCGACGTCGCGGACGGTGCGAGGCGGCGAGGGACGACCGTGTCGGTCGCGCGGTTGTTTCACAATGTGCCGGCGCGGCTCAAGTTCTTGCGGAGCGCGCGGTCGGAGTGGCGGGCGGTGACCGACGCCGTGACCGCGTTGGCGCTCGCGCAGCGTGGACTGCATCTCACGCTTACGCACGACGGTGTCCGCGCTCTGACGCTGCCTGGGGCAACGTCCCTGCGATCGCGCGTCGGCGCCATCTGGGGTGGGACGTATGCGGATGCGCTCGTCGAGGTCGACGATGTCGCTGGGACGGTCTATGTGAGCGGGCTTGCCGAGCGGCCGAGTGACGTCGGGACTCGCACGCGGCGCGTGGTGCTGGTCATCAACGGGCGCGCGGTACGCGACGCGGGATTGGTCAGGGCCGCCGAGGCCGCGTATCGATCGACGATTCCCGCCGGACTTCGGCCGTCGGTTTTTCTCGACATTACCGTCAGTGCCGAGTCGGTGGACGTCAATGTGCATCCGGCGAAGGCCGAGGTTCGGTTTCGGGACCGGTGGGTGGTGGAGCGCGCCGTCGAGAATGCGGTGCGGCGGGCGTTAGGGACGCTCGCCAGCTCTCACGTCGTGGGGACCTGGGTTTCGAACGGCGTGGCTGCTCCTCCGCCGGACGAGCGCGTGCTGCTTCGCAGCAATGCTCACTCGCTCGGAGCGCTTGCGGCGCCGACGATCGGAGCGGAGACCGGGACCGAGGCCGACATCGAGATCGTTCCGCCACTGGTGCAGCTGCGGCGCACGTATCTCATGTACGAGCACGACGAGGGCGTTGTGCTGATCGACCAACACTCGGCGCACGAGCGAGTGTTATTCGAGCAGTTCATGACGGAGAAGCGAGCGGCGGGGCAACGGTTGTTGTTCCCATTGACGCTGCACATGGGCCCGGCCGAGGGCGATGCCTTCGAGGAGCACCGCGAGCTGTTCGAGACGCTGGGGTTCGAGATCGAGGGATTTGGCGGGCATTCGCTGCTCGTGCGAAGTGTGCCGATGCCGCATGCCCGGTTCGACGCCGAGCGGTGTTTGCGGGAGACGCTCGACGCGTTGACGGGAGATCGGGTCGCCGGCACCGCGACGCGGCACGAGCGGCTGGTGGCGACCGTGGCCTGCAAGGCTGCCGTCAAAGCCGGCGACGGTCTCTCGGCGGCCGAGATGCGGGCGCTGTATCTGGCGTTGGGCCGGACGACGTTGCCGGCGCATGATGTGCATGGGAGAGCGACCATCGTCCGGCTGTCGTGGGATGAGCTCGAGCGACGGTTTGGACGGCGGTAGCGCGGCAGCGCAGCCGCTGGTCGTTCTGTGCGGGCCGACGGCGGCGGGAAAGTCGGCGCTGGCCATGCGACTGGCCGAGGTCCTGCCGATCACGATCGTGAGCGCGGACTCGCGGCAGATCTATCGGCGATTCGACATCGGCACGGCGAAGCCAACGTGTCAAGAAAGGGACAAGGTTCCGCACGCAGGGTTGGATCTCGTTGACCCCACACACCGATTCTCATCGTTCGCATGGGCGACCACGGCCATTGAGGCAATTGCGCGAGCGCGGGCCGAGGGCCGGGTGCCGGTCGTGGTGGGCGGCGCGGGGTTCTATGTTCGCGCACTCGTGACACCCGAGCCGGGGATGATGCGATATGACGCCCGCTATCTTGTGGTGGATCCCGGCCCGGTGTTGCGCGACTGGATCGCCCACCGGGTCGACGTCATGTTGGCCAGCGGATGGCGGGAGGAAGTGGTGCGGCTCGGGCGCGACGTGCCGGACGGCGCGCCCGCGTGGCAGGCGAGCGGGTACGCGGCGGTACGCGAGATGGTGCGGGGCAACCTGTCCGAACACGAGGCGCGGGAGGCGGTCGTGATTGCGACGCGGCAGTACGCCAAACGACAGCGGACCTGGTTTCGGCACCAGCTGCCGGCGGGCCAGACCACGCGCATCGACCCTCGCTCGCCGGACGCGTTGGCGCGACTCGAGGAGCTCGTCCGGTGAACATCGGCATTACTTGCTATCCGACGTATGGCGGCTCGGGCGCGGTCGCGACCGAGCTCGGGATCGCGCTCGCGGCCCGCGGGCATGAGGTGCACTTCATCACGTATCAGCAGCCGTTTCGGCTGCCCATGTTCCAGCCGCGGATCTACTTTCACGAAGTGGACGTTGGGCGGTATCCATTGTTCGAGTATCCGCCGTACGATCTGGCGCTCGCCGTGCGCATGCACGAGGTCGTGCTCCGCAACAAGCTCGATCTGCTGCACTGTCATTACGCGATCCCGCACGCGACGAGCGCGTGGATCGCGCGAGAGATGCTGCGCCAGAACGGCGAGGACATCAAGCTCGTGACGACGCTGCACGGGACGGACATCACGATCGTCGGGCAAGATCCCTCGTTCCACGCGATCACGAAATTCTCGATCGAGCGGTCGGACCGGTTGACCGCCGTGTCGGATTACCTGCGCGAGGCGACGTACACGGCGTTCGGGTGCAGCGGTTGTCGCGTCGACGTGATCTACAACTTCGTCGATCCGAAGGTCTTCGACCGGTCGCGGTACCAGCCGCTCATGAGCAATGGGCGAAAAGTGCTCATGCACATCTCCAACTTCCGCCCCGTCAAGCGTGTGCGGGATGTCGTGCGCATCTATGCGAAGGTGCGCAAGGCGGTGCCGAGCGTGTTGGTGATGGTCGGCGACGGACCCGATCGCGTCGAGGCACAGGATGAGGCGCGACTCCTGGGAGTCGAGGATGATGTGCAATTCCTCGGGAAGTTGGAGTCCGTCGCGCCACTCCTGGCCGGCGCCGATGTGTACTTGTTGCCGAGTCAGAGCGAGTCGTTCGGGCTCTCGGCCCTCGAGGCGCTGGCGTCCGGTGTCCCGGTCGTCGCGTCGCGCGTGGGTGGATTGCCCGAGGTCGTCCGCGATGGTGAGACCGGGTGGCTCTTTCCCATCGGGGACGTTGATGCCATGGCGGATGCGGCCATCGCGCTCCTGCGCGACCCGGAGCGGTGGCGCGTGGTCAGTGCCGCCGCGGCGGCGGATGCGCGGGCGCGGTTTGCGACCGACGACATCGTGAGTCAGTACGAGGCGCTCTATCGCGATTTCTAGCGTCGCGCGTCTGGTTCGCCTGCCCAACGGACTCCTCGCTGCCGCCGGCGTGTTCGTTGGCGCGCGCGGGGCAGGGGTCGCCTGGTCGCTCGCGGTGCTCGCCGCCGCGGTGGCCGCGATGTGCTTGAGTGTGGTCGCCAATGCGTTCAACGATTACGACGACCGGGCGATCGACGCGATGATTCATCCGGGTCGCCCTCTTCCCTCTGGTACACTGACGCCAGTCACGGCGCTTCGCATCGTCGCGATCGGCGCGGTCGGCGGCATCGGATTCAGCGCTCTGGCCCGGCCGGTGCTCGCCATCGTCAGCATCGGTGTCATTGGCGTCATGCTCGCCTACGCCCGCATCAAATCGCGATGGGGCATTGCGGGTAACGCGACGGTGGCCGTGCTGGGATCCATGCCGTTTCTCTACGGCGCCTGGGCGGCCGGCAGGCCCTTGGTGGGGGCAGCGCTCCTGGTCATCGCCTCTCCGCTGCATTTCGCGCGCGAGGTCGCCAAAGACATCGATGATATCGACGGTGACCGTGGGCGCAGGCGCACGTTGCCGATCGTCGCCGGCGTCGGCGTCGCGCGGGTGATCCAATTCGCGGCAGCCTGCGTATTCTGCGGCGCGTGGTTCGCCTTTATGGACCGTCGTTGGATCGCATTGCCAGCGATGGTGCTCGCCCTTGCAGCGGCGTATTGGGGAATGCCGGCGATCTATAAGGCGGCGATGGCTGTGGCGATGATCGTCTACTATGTTTCGCCGCCATGACGGTCGTGCAAGCCCTCGTTCTGGGCCTCATCCAAGGGCTGACTGAGTTTCTTCCGATCTCGAGCTCAGCGCATCTCACCCTGGCGCCATGGGTTTTTCACTGGACCGACCCGGGTCTCGAGTTCGATGTCGCGCTGCACATTGGATCACTCATCGCTGTCCTGTGGTATTTTCGGGCCGAGTGGGCGCGGCTGGCGCAGGCGGCGTGGGGGATCGTGCGACGGGGCGGGCGCGTGCAAAGCCCGGAAGAACTGCGGGTCGTGCTGCTGATCATCGCGACGATCCCCGGTGCGATCGCGGGTGTGCTGCTCGAGAAGCGGGCGGAGGACACGTTCCGGTCTCCGCTGTTGATCGCCGGAACGCTGTCGGTCATGGGCGTCCTGCTGTGGGCCGTCGACAAGTGGGCGCCGGCGGATCGGTCTCTGGATCGTCTCGGCGTCATGGACGCCGTCTGGATTGGGCTGGCGCAGATCCTGGCGCTCGTTCCCGGCGTATCACGATCGGGATCGACTATCACCGCAGGGCGGGCGCTCAAGCTCGATCGCGAGAGCGCGGCCGTCTTCAGCTTTCTGATCAGCATGCCGATCATCGCGGGCGCGGGCCTGCACAAGCTGCCGCACTTGTTGAAGGCGGGCATCACGGCGCCGATCGCCACCGGGGTCATTGCGGCCGGGGTGAGCAGCTGGTTCGCGATCGCGATCGTGCTGCGCTATGTGAAGACGCATAGCTATGGCGTGTTTGCGCTCTACCGGGTGCTGCTCGCGGCCGCCGTCGTCGCACTCTGGTTCTCCCGCGCAGGTGCCTGAAGGCCCCGGGTATGATGGGCTGCAGGCGGCCGAGCTCAAGGCCAGGCTCGGGTTACCACGTGTCGATGTGTACGACAGTATCTCGTCAACAATGGACGCGGCGCACGCGGCCGCGGAGGCCGGAGCGCCAGCCGGGACGTTGATCATCGCCGATCGGCAAACGGCGGGTCGTGGGCGCGCGGGGCGGCGCTGGGCCTCCTCTGCCGGCGCGGGGCTGTACCTGACACTCATCGAGCGGCCGACGGATCCGAAGGCGCTCGACGTGCTGTCGCTGCGGCTCGGCATTCGGCTGGCGCCCGTGCTCGATGGTTTTGCCGACGGCCAACGCGTCGAGATCAAGTGGCCGAACGATCTCTATATCGGCGCGGGAAAGTTGGCGGGCATTCTCTCGGAAGCCCGTTGGCAGGACGAGCGGCCATCGTGGGTCGCGATCGGGCTCGGCATCAATGTCATCGCGCCGCCCGAGGTGCCTGGCGCCGTTGGTCTCCGGGATGGCGTCCATCGCGCGGAGTTGCTCGCGGCCGTCGTGCCGGCGCTGCGTGCGGCCGCGAGGCAGAAGGGTGCGCTGACGGAGTCCGAGCTCGAGGAGTATGCGATGCGCGATATGGCGCGAGGGCATACGTGTCGGGAGCCTGCGGTGGGAACGGTCGCTGGCATCTCGCCGTCTGGCGAGCTGCTCGTGCGCTGCGGCGAGGCCGTCGGCGCGTATCGTTCTGGATCGCTCGTTATGGTTAGTCTGTGATCCTCGTTTTCGACGTTGGAAATACCGAGACGACGGTCGGGCTCTGGGCGGGCGCCGAGCTCAGGGCCCATTGGCGGCTGACCACGAATCCCGAGCGGACGCCGGACGAGTTGGCGTTGCTCATCCATCAGCTGCTGCGGGTGGGGATGGTGCAACCGACGGAGATCCTCGGCACGGCGATCGGGTCGGTGGTGCCGGCGATCACGCGGCCGTTGGCCGAAGCCTGTCGTTCGTCCTTTGGTCGCTCGCCGATAATCGTGGACGCGACGTCGAAGCTGCCCATCACGCTCGCCGTGGACGAACCGCTGACGGTCGGTGCCGATCGGTTGATCAATACGCTGGCTGCGAGTCGGCTCTATCACCGGGATACCATCGTCGTGGATCTCGGGACGGCTACGACTTTTGATTGCATCACAGCCGATGGGACCTTCCTCGGCGGAGCCATTGCACCCGGAGTCCGGACCTCGTCCGACAATCTTGTTCGGCGGACCGCCAAGCTGCCGGCGACGGAGTTGGTTGCGCCGTCCAGGGTTATTGGAAAGCGTACCGAGGAGTGCATCCGGGCGGGGGTGGTGTTTGGGGCGGTCGATGCGATCGACGGGATCGTGCGGCGGATCAAGAAAGAGTGGCCGACCAAGGAGGTCCCATTTGTGGTCGCCACCGGCGGTTTGGCGGAGGTTCTCAAGCCCTATGTCGAGAGTTTCGACCTGGTGGCGCCGTATCTGACGCTCGAGGGGCTACGGCTTGCTTTTGAGCTAATCGCCGGGTAGTTTCCCGTCGCTAGCACTCGCCATCCTTGAGTGCTAACAGATCCAAATACACGGAGGGAGTTGTCAGTATGGCCACTAAGAGTGCCGTGGGCGGCAAGGTCAGCCCGCTGGCAGACCGGGTCGTCGTCAAGGCGTTGGAAGAGGCGGAGCAGATGCGGGGTGGGCTCTACATCCCGGACACCGCCAAGGAGAAGCCGCAGCAGGGTGAGATCGTCGCGGTGGGTCCTGGCCGGTTCGACGAGGGCAAGCGGGTGCCGATGGAAGTGAAGGTCGGTGACAAGGTGCTGTACGGGAAGTACAGCGGCACGGAAGTGACCGTGGATGGCGAGCAGTTGCTCATTCTCCGCGAGTCTGATGTACTCGCGGTCATTGGTTGAGGAACCATTACTATGGCTGCGAAAGAACTCTTTTTTGATACGGACGCCCGCGCGGCATTGAAGCGTGGCGTTGATCAGTTGGCCGAGGCGGTGAAGGTCACGCTCGGCCCCAAGGGGCGGAATGTCGTCATCGACAAGAAGTTCGGTGCCCCGACGGTGACGAAGGACGGTGTGACGGTCGCCAAGGAGATCGAGCTCTCTGATCCGCTCGAGAACATGGGCGCTCAGATGGTGAAGGAAGTCGCGACGAAGACGTCCGACAACGCGGGTGACGGCACGACCACGGCGACGGTGCTCGCCCAGGCGATCTTCCGCGAAGGCCTCAAGAACGTGACGGCTGGTGTGAACCCGATGGCGCTCAAGCGCGGCATCGACAAGGCCGTTGCCGTGGTCGTCGAGGAGCTGAAGAAGATCAGCGTCCCGACGGCTGGCAAGAAGGAGATCGCGCAGGTCGGCACGATCTCGGCCAACAACGACTCCGAGATCGGCGATCTGATCGCCGAGGCGATGGAGAAGGTCGGCAAGGATGGCGTGATCACGGTCGAGGAGGCCCGTGGCCTTCAGACCGAGCTCGAGACGGTCGAGGGCATGCAGTTCGACCGCGGCTATCTCTCGCCGTACTTCGTGACGGATCCGGAGAAGATGGAGGCGGTCCTCGAGGATGGCCTCATCCTGATCCACGACAAGAAGATCTCGTCCATGAAGGATCTGCTCCCGATCCTCGAGAAGGTCGCGCAGGTTGGCAAGCCCCTGCTGATCATCGCCGAGGACATCGAGGGTGAGGCGCTGGCGACCTTGGTCGTCAACAAGCTCCGTGGCACGCTTCGCGTCGCCGCGGTCAAGGCGCCCGGTTTCGGCGATCGCCGCAAGGCGATGCTGCAGGACATCGCTGTTCTGACGAACGGCCAGGTGATCTCCGAGGAAGTCGGCTTCAAGCTCGAGAACGCCGTGCTGAACGATCTGGGCAAGTCGAAGCGCATCGTTGTCGACAAGGACAACACGACGCTGATCGACGGGGCGGGTTCCACTGATGCGATCCAAGGTCGTATCAAGGAGATTCGTTCGGCGATCGACAAGTCGACCTCCGATTACGACAAGGAGAAGCTCCAGGAGCGGTTGGCCAAGCTCGCGGGTGGCGTGGCCGTGATCAACGTCGGCGCCGCGACCGAGTCGGAGATGAAGGAGAAGAAGGCTCGCGTCGAGGATGCGCTGCATGCGACGCGCGCCGCGGTCGAGGAAGGCATCGTCCCAGGCGGTGGCGTCGCGTTCATTCGCGTGCAGCCGGCGCTCAAGGCGTTCAAGGCCGGCGATAGCGACGAGCAGATCGGCGTCGAGATCGTCCGTCGCGCCATCGAAGAGCCGATCCGTATGATCGTGCAGAACGCTGGTGGCGAAGGCTCGATCGTCGTCGAGAAGGTGCGCGAGTCGAAGGAGAGCTCGTTCGGGTACAACGCACTGACCGACAAGTACGAGAACCTGGTCGTGGCTGGTGTGATCGACCCGACCAAGGTGACGCGTACCGCTCTTCAGAACGCGGCGTCTATCGCCGGGTTGCTGCTCACGACCGAGGCCTTGGTCGTCGAGAAGAAAGAGGACAAGCCGGCTGCCGCCGGTGGTCCTCCGGGCGGTGGCATGGGTGGCATGTACTAAGCCTGCGCTTAGTGTGGGGAAACGGGGCCGAGTACATCGGCCCCGTTTTCTTTTTCCGGGTTAACTGACATCTGATAGCCTCTCAATTCTCGCCACGCTGCCTCGAGCTACCGCCAGGTCGCGTTGGGCGCCGAGCCAGTGCTCGTGAATGCCGAGTGAAGCCCGATCCTGTCTTTGCCCGATCTGTGAGCGCCCCGCATGACCGGGTAGATGGTGGCAATCCTCCCTCGCAGGTATGAGTCCGATTCAGTGTCAGCCGGCAGTTCAATGTTCGCAAAGGCACGAACGCGTTCGGCGTCAAACCTGAGGAATTGAAGCAGCTCCATATGGGGCGCGCGATCATCTAGCGGCGCGATAGCATTTCGCGGTGCTCTCCGATGTACGTCAGCGACGGGCGTCGCAGACCGACAGAGTGCGCGTGTGGTCAGCGTATTCGATGATCAGCCGATCCGCGGTCACGAGGGGGATGGCGGCTGAGGCGGCCTGTGCGACCAACAGGCGATCGACCGGGTCACCGTGAATAGGGCCGGGGAGCTGCGTGCCCGCCAGCAGCGTCGGGCGCGTAAGGGGCAGGAACGCAAACCCTGATTGTGCTTCGGCGCGGGCGAGCCAGTCGGCAACGGATGGTGCGAGCGTCAGCTTCCCCTTCGCGGACTTGGTGCCGAGCTCCCAGATGGACATATCAGAGACAAGCAGGCCCGTAGTGCGGACGCTACGCCGGAGGAGAGCGAGTGCGGCGGCGGACATCGCGTCCGCGACGCCATCGAGATACCAGACCCAAATGTGGGTGTCGACGAGAGCAGCGGCGGAGAAACGCGACCGTGCCGTCGGGCGCCAGGCGCCGAAGGGCGGGGCATCGCCCTTCCGGCCGCTAGGCATCGTTATCCGGCCAGGCGTCGAGATCCGGGGCTGTGATATCGCCGTGATACGCGACGGTGCCGCGCAAGCTGCCGAATCCATCCGGTGCATCTTCGCGGCCATCGAGCGGTACGAGCTTGGCGATCGGAACGCCGCGCTTGGTGATGGTCACGGGCACGCGGGAGCGACGCACGGCTTCCATGATCTGGAGGCAGCGCTGCTTGAAGTCGCCGGCGCCGATGGTGTTGCCGGCCGGGGCATGGTGTGGCATTTACGTGGCCTCTATTAAATGTCCATGGACAAGTTAATATGGACGTAACGCCTCGGCAAGCGGCCCCTGTCATATGCGCAGTTGACCTTCCGCCACGATAACCCCGCGCCCAGTGATCAATACCGCGGTTTCCGTGACGCGAACCTCGATGCGGCTCGGTCGTCCCATCGCGTGGCCCTGTTCGACGTAGATGGGGAGGCCGCGGGTCGAGCGGCCATGGCGTACGAGGTAGCAGGCGAGCGGGCCCGCGGCGGTTCCGGTCGCGGGGTCTTCCCACAGTCCGACGGTCGGGTTGAAGAACCGCGCGTACGGCGTCGATCCGAGCGCGAATACGTAGCACCCTTCGGCCTCGACTGATCGCAGCACTCCGAGCAGCCGCGGCACATCCACGCGGGCCCGATCGACGGCGCCGAGGTCGCGCACCGGAACGAGCAAGTGGGGAGCTCCCGTCGAGACAACCTGCGCCGGGAGACCAGCGGTCGCGAGGTCCGTTGCGTCCAGCCCGAGTGCCGCGGCGAGTGCGGACAAGTCGGGCGGCACTGCCCCGAATTCCGGCGCGCTCTGTGTCATGCTTATGCCATCAGGACGGACCTCGAGGGGCAGCACATCAGGGCCGATTTCCTGGTGGAAGACGATGCGGCCCGCGCTGAGATCGAGACGCCCCGTCGCGGCCAGCCACCACCAGGCGCCGAGCGCGTTATGACCCGCGCCGAACACCTCGACGCCGGCCGCGGTGAACGAGCGGAGTCGCCAATCCGCGGCAGCTCGCGTCGGTCGCATCACGAACGTCGTCTCCGACTGGTTGAACTCGCGCGCGATGCGCGGCAAGAGCGCTTCGGGCGGAGGGCCGGCGACGACCGCCAGCGGGTTGCCGCCGAGCGGTCTCTCGGCGAACACGTCGACTAGCGCAAAGGGATATTCCACGGCGGAAATATCGCGGTTGGCTGCACTGTCATAGTAGGCAGTGGGCGGTGTCGGTACACTCTCTCACCATGCCCAGAACCATCGCCATCATGCTGCTCATCGCGCGGGTCGCCGCGGCGCAGGACATTCAGCTTGCGGTCGAGCCGACGGTCATTGGCCCGGGCGTGATATCAACCCCGGCCGAGGAGTTCAAGGCGACGGTCTCGCCTGATGGTCTCACGCTGCTGTATGTGCTGACCGACCATCAATTCCGGCACATGACGATCGTCGAGTCGCATCGAGCGTCGATCAGCGCCGAGTGGCGGACGCCTGAAGTAGCAGCGTTTTCGGGGGCATGGCGCGACGGCGATCCGGCATTCGCGCCGGATGGCAACAGCGTGCTGTTCATCTCGAATCGCGGCGGGCACGGTGTATTCGAGATCTGGTCCGTCCCGCGTCACGCCGATGGGACCTGGGGCACGCCGTCGTTCCTCCTCGGCGACACGACGTACATGTTCGCGCCGTCGCTGACGACCAGCGGCGTGCTCTATTTCGCGAAGGGCGACAGCATCTATCGCCTGGCGCCGCACGGCAAGCCCGAGGCGCTGCCGTTCCCGGGCGGTGATCCCGCGATCATGGCCGACGAGAGCGCGATCGTGTTCGACAACAATGGTGATCTCTACGCGAGTTGTCGGACGTCGGGCGGGTGGGGAACACCACGGAAGTTCGGAGCGCCGGTCGACTCTCCGGACGAAGAAGGAGATCCGTGGATCTCGGCCGACGGGCGCACGATGTACTTCTACAGCAAGCGCTCTAAGCCCGCTCCAGACCGCACTCAGCGGCCACGACGGCCGACTTACGCTGAAGTACTATCTGAAGTGACAAGCGATATCTATAACGGTACACGCAACTTATATAGCGTGAGCTTGCCAGAAAAGAACGATCGGTCGTATTATTGTGCCCATGTCGAAGGGCACAGCAACCCGTGATAGAATCGTTGGCCATGCTCTCGCGCTAGCCAGTGTCGATGGACTGGAGGCGCTGAGTCTCGGGGAATTGGCGAACGACGTTGGCATGTCGAAGAGTGGGCTCTTCGCCCACTTTCGCTCGAAAGAAGCGCTGCAGCTCGATGTCCTAAACGCCGCCGTCGAGAACTTCCGGCGGGGCGTTATTGTGCCAGCCTTGGCCGAAGCGCGCGGCGCGCCGAGGGTGAGAGCGCTGTTCTCCCGCTGGCTCGAGTGGGAACGGAGCGACAGCATGCCCGGCGGCTGCGTCTTCGTGCACGCGGCGTTCGAGTGGGATGACCGCACGGGCCCCGTGCGCGAGGCTATCGCGGCGTTTCAGCGGGAATGGCTGGAGTTTCTCGCGGGCGCTGCCCAACGCGCGATCGACGAAGGGCACTTTCGGCGTGGCAGCAATCCCGAGCAGTTCGCGTTCCAGATGTTGGGGATCGTACTCGCCTACTACTGGGCGAAGCGGCTGTTGCGCGACCCCTTAGCCAAGCACAAGGCGGTAGATGCGTTCACGGCTCTCGTGGAGGGCGTGCGGTGCTAAAGTACTATTTCGCGGCGGCGTCGCTCGTGGCGCCGAGCGTGGTCGAGCGGCAGGCGGCGGCATTGTTCTTCCAACCGCGCCGTCGTGCGAAGACCGGACTGCCGGGTGATTGGCAGCGGATGATGATCGAGGACGTCGCGGTGTGGACCGCCGGGTCCGGGCCTACGGTGCTGCTCACGCATGGCTGGGAAGGATCGGCGGCTGATTTTGTTCCGCTGGCGACCGCGCTCGTCGCGAACGGGTATGGCGTGGCGCTGATCGACCTGCCGGCACACGGCACGTCGCAGGGCCGAAGCACGAACATCGTCGAGTGCATGCGGGCCCTCTCGATGGTGTCGCACGCGCTCGGCGGCGTCGAGATCGCGGTGGGTCATTCGTTCGGCGCGATGGCCACAGCGCTGGCGGTCGCCGAGTCGCGTATCGCGCCGCGGACGGTCGTGTTGTTCGCGCCCGTCGCGACGCCGAACCAGTTCATCGTGCCGTTCTCGCGGATGATCGGGTTGCCACGCGCACGGGCGGGCGGCGTGCGGCGGGAGATCGAGGCGCGCGTCGGGCGCACCGTCGCATCGTTCGACGTGCCGAGCGCGGTGTCCAACCTGGACATTCCTCTGCTCATCTTGCACGACCCGCGCGATCGGATCGCGGATTGGTCCTACGCGCGGGCGATCGCCGACGCGTGGCCCAAGAGCCGCTTGAGCAGCAGCGATGGTCTCGGGCACCGGCGACTGCTCGGCGACCCCTACACGATCGCCAGAGCGGTGGAGTTCGTCAGAGCCCGAGCGACAACTGCTCCGGCTGTCCAGTCACCGTGAGCGCGTCCTGTGGCGCGGCCGTCAGATTTCCGCGCCACGCCTTGCGCATGGCGGCCACCGCGAACGCGGGCTCGTTGCAGGTTTCGCTCAAGTGGGCGAGCACGACTTGCCGCAACCCACGCCAGGCGACCGACCGCACGAGCTCCGCGGCGGCGCGATTGCTCAGATGCCCGCGAGGGCCCGCAATGCGCCACATGACCGACGGCGGATATGGGCAGGCGCGGAGCATCATCTCGTCATGATTCGACTCGACGACGAGCACGTCGACGCGCTGCAGGGCGGCGCGGAGACAATCGGTGACGTGCCCGAAGTCGTAGGCGAGCCCTAAGCGCGCGCCGGTCGAGCGCTCGGTCGCGACGAGCGCGATCGGCGAGGTGGCGTCGTGGGGAACTGGACACGCCGTGAGATCGAGTGCGCCGAACTTCCAGGTCGTGTCCGGGCGGATCGGCTCGACATCCGCGAATTCGGGGCACTGCGCGAGCGTACCCGAGGTCCCGTACACCCGCCAACCCCACCGCCGCGCGCTCGACGCCGCGCCGCGCGCGTGATCATGATGCTCGTGCGTCAGGACGAGCGCCGAGATCGATTCCGGCGCGATGCCGGCCGCCTCGAGTCGACGGGCGAGTACGCGGCGTGGGAAGCCGGCGTCGACGAGCACGCGCGTGTCACCCGACTCGATGACGGTCGCGTTGCCTCGACTGCCGCTTCCCAGCAACCAGGTTCTCATCGTTTCACGGCGAGCGCGTGTGCAGCGGAGAGTTGACGGCGAGCCTTGGCGCCCAGCGTTTGCGCACGGCGCTGCATCTGTCGCTCGGCCGCCTCATAGAACTTAGCGAGTGCGTATGTCCCGGGCTGCCCCGAGTTGTCCCACGCGAACGGCGGGATGTACTTCGGCGCCACGCCGGCGTCCACGACGTTCGCGCCGGCGCCCACCACCGCGCCCGTCGTGAGGCGCGTCCCGATGCCCGTCTTCGCGAAATCCCCGAAGAACGTGCCGAGAAATTGCAAGCCGGTGTCGCGCACGCCCGTCGGCGTCCAGAGCTGCACCGGGCCGTAGGTGTTTTTCAGGTTGCTCGTGATGGTGCCGGCGCCGAGGTTGACCCAGCGGCCCAAGTACGAGTGGCCGACGAACCCGTCGTGGCTCTTGTTCGCGTACGACAGAACGATCGACGCCGAGAGCTCGCCGTGGACTTTGCAGTGCTCGCCGATCGCGCTCCCCTCGATACGATCGGTCGAGACGCTCGACTCTTCGCCGATATAGCATGGGCCGATCAGACGGGTGAAGGCGCTGACGACCGCGCCGCGGCAGACGAGGACTGGACCTTTCGAGCAGTCGATCGACGCCATCGGATCGACCTTGGCGCCGTGCTCGACGTACATGGCGTGCGCGTCGCGCTTCGAGCTCCGGGACGCGGCCGCGGGTCCGAGAATGTCGATGTCGTCGCAGAGCAGGCCATGCAGGTCGCGGATCAGGTGCCAGACTTCGTCGATCCAGCGGCCACGGATGTCCACTCCGGTCTGGTCCCCGCCGATCGTCTCCAGCGCAACCATCCCGTCGGCCAACTCGGCGACGGCCAGCGGCCGTGACAGACGCACGGCCGCGTAGCGACCGGCGCAACGCCAGACCGACGCGTCGTGCGACGGCCGGGCATCGAGAGCGGGCAGGAATCGGGAGTTGACCAACCAGGAGCCGGCGGGAAGTGTGTCAGTCACCGCCCCTGGCGCGTGGGGCTCGTCGTAGTCGAGGAGATGCGCGGCGACGACATGGCCGGCCGCGTCTTCGCCCGTGACGCGCTCCCAGCGCTCGCGCGTGACGAGCGCACCAGCGCGGAGCTCGCCGATGGGTCGGGTGAGCGCGAACGGCTCGAATGCTCGCGCCCGCGCGTCATCGTAGAGAAAAAAACTCACCGCGGATCGCGGAGGGCGGGCGGCAGCGCCTCGAGCAGGCCCTTGAGGTCGGCCGAGCGTTCGACCGTCGTCACCAGGGTCATCCCATCGACGACGACAACGACGATACCCGAGACGCCATCGAGCACGACGGCGTTTCGGCCGTCGGCGTGGATGACGTTGCCGTGGGCGTCGCGCGTGTAGACGTTGCCGTAGCTCGCGTTGCCGGCGCCGTCTTTCTCGCGGACTCTGGCGAGGGCGCCCCACGTGCCGACGTCGTCCCAGCCGAAGCGGCCCGGGATGACGAGGACGCGACTGGAGCGTTCGAGCACGCCGACGTCGACGGAAATCGATTTGACGCGATCAAAAAATGCGTCGATGCTGGGGATGCCGATGGCGGGTGCGACTTCGGGAGTGAGCGAGCGGATCTCATCGAGAAAATCGCCCACGCGCCAGGCGAAGATACCGGAGTTCCAGAGATACCCATCGGCGACCATCTTGGCCGCGCGCAGCTTGTCGGGCTTCTCGACGAAGCGCTCAACGCGAAGGACGCCTGGTTCGACCTCGCCCCCAGGGCAGATATACCCGAACCCCGGATCGGGACGAGTCGGCACGATGCCCACGGTGACGAGGCTCGCGTGACGCTCGGCGGCTGAAACGCCGGCGGAGAGCGCATCGCGGAACGCGGGTTCGTCGGTGACGGCCCAGTCCGCGTGGACGCAGATCATCCCGGCGTTGCGCCCTTCGCGACGCTCGATCTCGGTTGCGGCGTACGCGAGCGCCGCGGCCGTGCCGGCCGGGCGCGGCTCGGCGATCACGTTCTCGCGAGGGAGCCGGGCGAACATCGCGACTTCGTTCTTGATCCCGGCGTTCGTGAGGACGAGCGTTCGCTCGGCCGGGACCAGCGGTGTCAGACGGTTGAGCGTGTCGACGAGCAGCGGATGCTCAGTCACGAGCGGAAGGAGCTGCTTTGGTCGCTCGGGCGTGCTCAGTGGCCAGAAGCGCGATCCGACGCCGCCTGCCAGGACCACCGCCCAAGTGGCCACGCTAGACGTCCTCCGCGTGCGCGACGCCCGCGAGCTCCGCCGTCCGCGCGTACAGCTTCTTGGGGCTGAATGGCTTGGTCAGGAACTCGGTCGCGCCCAGCCGCATCGCCAGCCGGTGTTGCTGCTCCTGCCCGGCGGCCGTGAGGATGATGCACGGCAAGTCCTTCCGCTTGGGGTCCGCCCGGAGCTCGGCGAGGACGTCGAGTCCCGAGAGATGCGGCATCATGAGATCGAGCAGGACGATCCCGATGTCCGGTTCCTGCCGCAGAATCTCCAGCGCTTCGCGGCCGTCGTACGCCAAGGTTACGCGAAACGGACCTTGTTCGAGCTTCATTTTGATGATCCGACCGATGTGCGGCTCATCATCCGCCACGAGGGCGTGGATCCGCTCCCCCGCCATTAGACCAACGACGCGATTTGTTCGCGGTAGCGGCGAAGCTCGAACAGGAGCTGTCCGACGTTGGCTTTGGGCTGGACGAGCACCAGCAGGATCGCGTCGGCGGAGAGCACGGACACAATCGCTAGGCCGCTGGGGTATTCCAGCACCGCGGTCACGAGGTCGCCCCGCGCGGCCGAGGCCCCGAAGTCGTCCGCGGCATTGACGAGACCCGGGACGTGGGCCGCCACGTTCTCGGCCTCGAGGCTCGGGATCGTCTGGCTGTCGATCAGCAAGCCGTCGCGACCCAGCACGACGGCTGCATCGACGCCATCACGTTGGCGGATGGCCGCGACGAGGTCTCGAATGGTTGGCATGGACGAGCGAAGCTAAGGAGGCCCAAAGGGGTATGTCAAGCGATGCGAATGGCTTGCAGTCACCGTCCCCCACCTCTAATGTACGCCTGGTCATGACACTTCGCTTGCCCACAGCCCGTCTCGGGGTCGTCTGTATTCTATTGTCTGCGACTGGCCTATCGGCGGCGGGGTGTGGGAACCCCAATAAGCCCGCGGCCGCGATCGCCATCACCTACGACACGCTCACCGCGTACTCGCTCGCCACGGCCGATCCGACGCAGCCGACCGCGTTCGACCTGGCGACGAGCGCCCTGGTCGTGCCGGACGGGAGCCTCAACTTCGACTTCGCCCTCAACGTCGAGGGCGGCAACGTCGTCGTCTACCCGGCGAAGCTCGTGGTCACGGCCGCCGGCATTCCGCGCGTCGTGGGGCTTCAGGTCATCCAACACATCGCGTTCGACCAGATCGACATCGCGTCGCACAATGGGTACGAGTTCAACGACTCGTTGCTCGTCGCGCCCGGGGAGATCTTCGAGGTCGTGACGCAGAATACGACCGCGTGTACCGCCGTCAGCATTACGTCGCAGGAACTGCTTTACGGCAAGTTTCAGGTCGACAGCATCGATCGGACGACTGGGTTGATTCATTTCCGGGCGGTCGTCGATCCGAATTGCGATTACGATACGCTCGTTCCCGGCGCTATCCCGAGCCACTAACCAGGAGCGGACGCCGTGCACGATGCGCGTTTGCTTCGCGAGCGACCTGAGGCCCTCCGTGCCGCGCTGGAGCGCCGCGGGGCGACGAGTGCGCTCGCTTCGCTCGCGCAACTCGAAGCGCTCGACGGCGACTGGCGTCGCCTCGTCGCCGACGTCGAACGCCTCAAGGCTCGGCGCAACACGCTCTCGGAAGAAGTGCAACGGGCAATGCGCGAGGGGCGCGACATAAGAGCTCTCGTGGATGAGTCACGGCTCGTGGGCGGGGACATCGCCGCGCAGGATGCGAGAGCGAGCGAAGCGAAGCGAGCGCGCGATGAATTATTGTTGCAGATCCCGAATATCACGCTCGACCACGTTCCGGCAGGTGGAGAGGAGGCCAATACCGTCATCCGCGAGTGGGGCAAGCCGCGGCCGAGCGATGGACTCAAGCCACACTGGGAGATCGGGACGAAGCTCGGGCTCATCGATTTCGAGGCTGGAGCAAAGGTCACGGGCTCCGGGTTCATCGTCTTTCGCGGGCTGGGTGCGCGACTCGTGCGGTCGCTGATCAACTGGATGATCACGCTCCAGACGAGCGAGCACGGATACGATGAGACGTGGGTGCCCTACGTCGTCAATCGGGCATCGATGACGGGGACCGGGCAGCTGCCGAAGTTCGAGGACGATCTCTATCGCGTCGAGAGCGACGATCTCTTTTTGATTCCGACGGCCGAGGTGCCCATCACGAACTTGTTTCGTGATGAGATCCTCGATGGCGCCAAGCTGCCGATGGGGCTCGTTGGCTACACCCCGTGCTTCAGGCGCGAGGCCGGCGCGGCCGGGAAGGACACCCGCGGGCTTCTGCGCGTGCACGAGTTCGACAAGGTCGAGCTGGTGAGAATTTGTGCGCCGGAGGATTCGCCGGCACAGCACGAGTTACTCACGACGCACGCCGAGCGGGTGTTGCAGCGGCTCGGCTTGCCGTATCGTGTGGTACTGCTCGCCGCGGGCGATACGGGATTTGCGTCAGCGAAGACGTATGATCTCGAAGTCTGGGCGCCCGGTGTCGGGAAATGGTTGGAAGTGTCTTCGTGCAGCACGTTCACGGACTTTCAAGCGAGAAGGGCGAATATTCGGTATAGAGCGGCGGGAGGGAAAAAGCCCGAGTTCGTGCACACGTTGAACGGTTCGGGCCTCGGGTTCCCGCGCACGATCGCCACGCTGCTCGAGCACTATCAGCAGCCGGACGGCTCGGTCGTCGTTCCGGAAGTGCTGCGCCCGTATCTCGGCGCCGATCGTATCGGCTGAGGCCATTCACGATGGCGCGTCGGCTGCCTACGATCCTCCTGGGGCTCGGATTCGCCGTCCTGCTGGGTTGGTACGTCGTCTCGACGCAGCGCGTATTGGCCGAGTTGCGGCGGGAGGCCGCGCGGTCCGGGCAGATGTACGCGCGGATCTTCAAGGCTCTGAGCGATACGTCGGAGCTCGCCAGCGCCGATGCGTTGTTCGATCTCGCGCGGCACATTCGCGACATGGGCGTGCCCGTGGTCGTGACGGATCCGCACGGCAACCCGCGCGACACGGCGAATATCCCGTTCACGGCGCCGCTCAACGGGCCGCGCATGAGAGCCTATGTCGATCAACTCGACGCCGAAAACCCGCCGGTGATCGAGCCTGGGATCGGCATCGTGCACATCGGGAATACGCCGTTGGTCGAGGGGTTGCGGATCATTCCGATTCTGCAAGTGATCCTGCTCGCGTTTCTGCTCGGGGCGAGCATCTTCACGCTGCGCACGCGAGCCCACGCCGACCGCGAGCGGGTGTGGGCCGGCATGGCGCGAGAGTCCGCCCACCAGCTGGGGACTCCGCTCTCATCGCTGAGCGGCTGGGTCGAGCTGCTGCGCGAGCGGGACGAGGCCGCCGAGTCGTCCTCGCTCCTGGACCACATGCAGAGTGACCTCGTGCGGTTGGAACGGGTCGCGCACCGGTTCGAGCGTATCGGCCGGCCGCCGAAGGCCGAGCCGGTGGATGCCGCGGAGCTGATGCAGCGGGTTGCCGCGTACTTCCGGGCGCGGGTGCCGTCGTTGGCGCATACGGTCACGGTGTGCGCCGAAGTCGAGACGCTAGAGCGAGGCGCAGCCGAGCTCATTCCAACCGACCAGTCGAGCGGCGCCGTAGGCGCTGCATCGACGCGCCGCGGAGCGGCGCTGGTGGTGCAGGGCGACTCGGTGCTGCTCGAGTGGGCCCTGGAGTCGATTGTCAAGAACGCGATCGACGCGCTCGCTGGTCGGGGCGGCCGGGTCGATCTCACGGCCTCGCCGTTCCCCGAGGGCGGTGTCCGGCTTCGGATCAGTGATGACGGCCCCGGAGTGCCGGCCAAGATCCGGAAGCAGATCTTCCAGCCCGGGTTCTCCACAAAACAGCGCGGGTGGGGCATCGGGCTCTCGCTCGCCAAGCGCATCATCGAGGAAAACCACGGCGGCCGGCTCGCGCTCGTGCCGCAGGGCGATCGCGGAGCGACGTTCGAGATTATTTTGCCTTGATGTTGGAGCCACTCGCGGGTCTCAATCCCGCGCAGCGTGATGCGGTATTGCACGGTGAAGGTCCTCTCCTCGTCCTCGCGGGCGCGGGATCGGGCAAGACACGCGTGCTCACGACGCGGATCTTCAACCTGATCCGCGAGCACGGTGTCGAGCCATCGCAGATTCTCGCGGTCACGTTCACGAACAAGGCGGCGGGCGAGATGCGCGCCCGACTCGCGCGCCTGCTCGGTGGCGAGCCGACGGGTATGTGGGTCGGCACGTTCCACGCGATCGGCGCGCGACTCCTGCGGGCGAACGCGAAGTACGTCAACCGTACGTCGGCGTTCACGATTTACGACGAGGACGACATCGTCGGCACCGTGAAGCGCCTGATGGACGCGAAGGGTCTCTCGGTACGCGACCTTCCACCCAAGGTCGTGCACTCGGTGATTTCCGACGCAAAGAACGCCCTCGTCTTGCCCTCGGAGTACGCGAAGCTCGCGTCTGATCCACTCTCTCGGGCGGCGGCACAGGTGTACAACGATCTCGAGCGCACGATGCAGCAGCAGAACGCGGTCGATTTCGACGACCTCCTGCTGCTGCCGGTCGAGCTCTTTCGCGCGCATCCCGATCGACTGCAGCGATACTCGACGATGTTCCGGTACATACTCGTCGACGAGTATCAGGACACGAACCGTGCGCAGTACACACTGATCAAACTCCTCGGCAGCCACGGCAACGTCGCCGTCGTGGGAGATGATGATCAGTGTTTGGTGCGCGGCACAATGATCGCGATGGCGGAGGGCCCCGATCGGCCGATCGAGGCCGTGCGGCCGGGTGACCTGGTGCGGTCGGGGTATGGAAGCGGCACATTCCGTCCCGCGCGCGTCGCCGCCGTCCACGAACGTTCGGGTGTGCGCGATGGCGTCGCTATCGTCACGGCTCGCGGGCGGCGCATCGTGAGCACGCCCGAGCACGTGCATTTCGCGGGATATGTGTTGGGAGTCGTTCCGCAGACGCACTTCACGTACCTCATGCACCGTCGCGGCAAAGGCTATCGGATCGGGACGACGCAAGTGTACACGCGTGGGCAAGCGCGGCCCGTCGTCGGACTCCAACAGCGGTTGCATCAGGAACATGGGGACGCGCTCTGGGTGATCTCGACACATGCGTCGGAGAACGCCGCGCGCGAGGACGAGTATCTCGTGTCGCTCCGATACGGGTTGCCGATGCTGCCGTTCGTCGCTCGGCGGACGTCGTCTGGGGGCCTGGTTCATGATCAGGCGGCGATCGATCGGATCTTTACCGCGGTCGACACGCGCGACGGGGCACTTCGGCTGCTTGCCGACCGGGGATTGGCCGTCGACCAGCCGCATCTCAGACCGCGTTCGCGGAATGCGAATCGACGGAACGTGGTGGTCACGCTGTGTGGCGATCGGCGCGGGGCGTCGCCAATGCATCGTATCTCGATGGTGGGGAACGACGGCGAGGGACGGGACGCACTCGCGGCAATGGGGCTATCGGTGCGGCCGGCCAAAGCCGGATCGGCGAGCTGGCGACATGAGACCGCGAATGCGCAGTACGACGTGCTGTTCGATACGGTCGAGCGGATACGTGAGCGATTCGACGTCAACCTGTTTCGGGTGGCGCGATTGGGGTCGGCGTCATTGCCGTTCACGCCGGCGGGCTCTGTGATGGCCGGAATGGCCATGTTCACGGGCGACGGCGACTATGACATCGTCGCGAACGTCGAGCGCGTGACGATCACGGAGCCGGTGTACGATCTCGATATCGACAAGACGCACAACTACATCGCGAACGGGATCGTCACGCACAACTCGATCTATGGATGGCGAGGCGCTGATATCCGGAATATTCTCGACTTCGAGAAAGACTTTCCGGCTGCGCGAGTCGTGCGGCTGGAGGAGAACTATCGGTCGACGCAGCCGATCCTCGATCTGGCGAATGTCGTGATCGAAGGGAACACGCAGCGGCTGGGGAAGACGCTGCGCACGAATCGGCGTGGCGGGGAACGGGTTGTGCTCGTCCGCGCGGCGGATGAGAGAGACGAAGCGAGCTTCGTGGTCGATCAGATCGTCAAGCGGCGGCTGGCGGACCGGCAGTTGGCGCTCAAGGATTTTGCGATCCTGTATCGCGCGAATGCACAGAGCCGGGCGTTCGAGGAGGCGCTACGGCGCGAGCGCACGCCGTATCGCGTTATTGGCGCTGTGCGGTTCTACGATCGGAGAGAAGTGCGCGATGTCATGAGCTACCTCAAGCTCATCGCGAACCCGGCGGATGAGGAAGCGTTTCGACGGGCCATTACCGTGCCGCGGCGAGGCGTTGGAGAGCAGGCGCTGGGGCTCCTCAGTGAGGCGGCGCGCGGTGCCGGGGTGTCGATGCTGGAGGCGGCCGGGCGGCCCGATCTCGTGGCGGCACTCCGGCCTGGGCCGCGGGCGGCGTTGGCCGAATTTGCGGTGCTCCTTGGAACGCTGCGAGAGAAGGCGGTCGATGCGGGCGTCGACGAGCTCTTGGACGCGATTGTGAGCTCGATCAGCTATGGCGACGTGATCAAGTCGGAGCCGGATGCGGCCGAGCGATTGGAGAATCTCCGGGAGCTCATCGAGAGCGCCGCCGAGACGGTGATCGCCGATGGGGGCGAGGTTGGCCTTCGGCCGCTCGATCACTTTCTGCAGCGGACGTCGCTCGTCGCCGCCATCGACCACCTCGACCCGAACGCCGATGCCGTGTCGATGATGACGATGCACAACGCGAAGGGGCTGGAGTTCCCCATCGTGTTCATCACGGGGCTCGAGGACGGGCTCTTTCCGTTGCGACGCGCCATCGATAGCCCCTACACGAAAGAGCTCGAGGAGGAGCGGCGTCTCTTCTACGTTGGGATCACGCGGGCCGAACGCACGCTATATCTCACGTACGCGGATCACCGCCGTTGGAACGGCAGCATTATGGAGGGCATCCCCTCCCGGTTCCTCAAGGGGATTCCGAAGGAGATGCTCGAGCAGCACCAGACGGAGGCCGCCCGGAGCTTTGGGCGGTCGGCGTTCGCGACGTTTGGGCAACGGGATGATCGCGACCCCGAGTCGTATCGGCCAAGTCTCCGGCGGCCTGGGAACCCCGTGTCGCTCGCGCGGCACGGTCCGACGCGGTTCGCGGACGAAGCCGAGGTGTCGCAGGATGCACCGGCGTACCGGGTCGGCGAGCGGGTGAAGCACAAGACGTTCGGCTCTGGGGTGATCGCGGAGATGTCCGGGTCCGGGAAGGAGCTCAAGGTGCGGGTGGATTTCGACAATCCAGACATTGGCCGCAAGACGCTGGTGGCGGCTCAGGCTGGGCTCGAGCGAGGGTGGGAATAATGGCGGTGACGTTCGACGATGTCCGACACATTGCGTCGCTGGCGCGGCTCTCGGTAAGCGAGGAGCGGCTGCCGGCGCTCGCGGGTGAGCTGAACGCGATTCTGGCGCACATGGAGGCGTTGCAGCGCGTTGACGTGAGC
>Ga0210398_10000178_pt1 | contig 79523 bp, 74 predicted proteins | sample IncBWC4OmetaG_FD_161047 | JGI IMG/M metagenome (GOLD analysis project Ga0210398, IMG submission 161047) | Forest soil microbial communities from Barre Woods Harvard Forest LTER site, Petersham, Massachusetts, United States - Inc-BW-C-4-O | ecosystem: Environmental > Terrestrial > Soil >... | reverse complement strand
CTGGCCTTGATTCATATCGAGATCGGGCTGGTCGCGATTGCCGTCGGCTGGCTCGTTGGACGAGCCATGCAACTCGGCGCGGGTGGCCAGCGTGGCCGGCCATTCCAGGTCATCGCGCTCATACTCACCTATCTGGGCATCGCGGTGGGCATGACGGCCGAACTGGTCAGGCTCGGCGGGACGATGACACTCCAGACCGTGATCACCTTGCCGATCATCGAGAGCGTCGGCGACCTGCCGGCGTCTGTCCTCACCGCGATCATCATCGCGGTCGGGTTGCGGCAGGCCTGGTACATGAACCGGGATCCCGGGCGACCGGTGTTTTACGGCCCATTTCGGGTCAACGCACAGGCGTGACCACGTGCGCGCGGTGTGATACCGAGCTCGCGCCGGCGCTCCTCAGCTGTCCGAGCTGTCACGCGCTCGTCCACGCCGAGCGCTTGAAGCAGCTCGCGAGCGAGGCCGAAGCAGCGGAAGCTGCCGGTGCGCTCAGGCCGGCCATGGAGAAGTGGCAGGCGGCGCTCGATCTTCTGCCGGCTGACAGCGAGCAGTTCAAGGTGATCGAGGCGCGCATCGCCGACCTGACGCGCCGCGCGACCCCGAGCAAGGCCAAGATGCTGATCCTCGGCCTCGGAGAGCGGAAGACCGTGGCGTCCGCATTCGTGTCCTTCCTGTTCTACATCGCGCTCTTTAGCAAGTGGCAGGTCGCGCTCGGCATCATCGTCTGCATCTACATCCACGAGATGGGGCACGTGTACGTCCTGCGGCAACTCGGCCTTCCGGCGAGCCCTCCGTTATTCATCCCTGGCCTGGGCGCCGTGGTCATGCTCAAGCAGTCGCCATCCACGCCGCACGACGACGCGCGCGTGGGACTCGCCGGGCCGGTGTGGGGACTCGGCGCCGCGATCGCCACCTATGGCCTGTTCCTGGCGACCAAAGCGCCGGAGTGGGGGAAGATCGCCGCGTTCACGGCGCTCATGAACCTGTTCAATCTCACACCGGTCTGGCAACTCGACGGCAGCCGTGGGTTCCATGCCCTCTCCCGAGAGGAACGGTGGCTGGTCGTGATCGTGATCGGGGTCGTCTTCTGGCTCACGCAGCAGCGGTTCATCCTGCTGCCCGGCGTCATCGCCATCTGGCGTGCGTTCGAAAAGAATGCGCCAACCGAACGAGACCCCTCGACGCTCGGCACGTTTATCATCCTGCTCGCGGCGCTGGGCTGGCTATCGGCGATTCCGATCTTCGGGTACCATTTCTAACAACGCCGCCAGGAACGCCGCTCGGACCTCGGGCACCTTGGGGTTGAACGCGGCCATGTCCTCGAACAATTCCATCGTGTCGTGGCCGACGACGTCGACGATGTCCATGAGCGCCTCGTGCGTCCGTGTCGACAGCGCGAGGCGTTCGATGCCGGCCCGCGCGGCACCGCGGCCGATATAGTGCGTCAAGAACTGCGACCGCGCGACCTGGGCGTCGTGCTCTTCGGGTGTGCAGCGCACGATGGTGAGCCCTAAGCGCCGGTAGACCTCCTCGACGCACGCGACGGCGCGTTCGCCGCCGGGCAACGCGCAGATCGCCGCGCGTTGGCCGGCGCAGCTCACGGGCGCCGAGTCGGGTCCAAACAACGGATGCGTGCCGACGACGGGCCGTCCCGGCAACAGCCGGGTGAGCACGTCACACGGAATCATCTTGACGGAGCACAGGTCGGCGACGATCGTGTCATGGCCGAGTGCGTCGCGCGTTCCGAGGAGCGCGGCGTGTAGGCTGCGGATCGGGACGGCGAACATCACCAAGGGCGCCGTCGGGTCGTCCAGCGCTACCCGATACCCGACGCGCTCCAGTTGGGCGGCGAAGTATGTGCCGAATCGACCGGCGCCGATGATGCCGATGTCTATCAACCCGGAGGACGTCATGGTACCACTTGTCTCGCTGTGGATGCCTATCGTCGTATCAGCGGTTCTGGTGTTCGTTGCCAGCTCGATCCTGCACATGGTCCTGAAATATCACAACGTGGACTATCGCAAGTTCTCCAACGAAGAAGAAGTGCGGGCGGTGATTCAGAAAGGCAATCCACCGCCCGGCCAGTACCTCTTGCTCTACGCCATGGGACCCAATGCGATGAAGGATCCCGCGTTGATCGAGAAGTTCAAGCAGGGACCCGTGGGACTGGCGTTCTTGCGCAAGCCCGGCATGCCGAGCATCGGCCCCCTGCTCGGCCAGTGGTTCACCTATCTCCTCGTTGTGTCGTTCTTCGTGGGGTACATCGCCGCGCACACGATAGCGCCGGGCACGCCGTATCTCGCCGTGTTCCGCGTCGTCGGCGCGGTCGCCTTCCTGGCCTATGCGGGCGCCAGAGCCCAGAGCGCGATCTGGCAGGGCGAGCCGTGGGTGGTGACCACCAAGGACATCATCGATGGTCTGATCTACGGGTGTGTGACGGCCGGGACCTTCGGCTGGCTTTGGCCCAAGGTCTGACGGGACTGGCTCGGTGGCAGCGTGTTGTACTTGTTCCAGACTCGGCGCAACTGGCGGCTCGAAGCGAATCCCGAACGCTCGGCCACGCGCTCGAGATCGAGCGTCGAGTTCGTCAGCAGCTCGCGGGCGAGGGTGACGCGCAGGAGATGCACGTAGTCCAAGGGGCTCATCGCGGTGTGTGACTGGAACAGCCGGGTGAGGTGACGCGCGCTCGTGTGGGCGACGGCCGCCAACGTGGCTGCCGTCCACGCGCGCGCGGGATCGGCCGCGATCGCGTCCTGGACGCGATGGAGGCCAGGGTGGATGTGGTTTCGTCCCTCTAACCAAGGCGACAGTTGCGGATCAGCGCCCGTTCGCCGTGCATAGACCACCATGTGCCGCGCGATGCCGACGGAACACCTCGGGCCGGCGATGTCCGCGATCAGCGCGAGCATCAGGTCGAGGCCCGCCGTGACGCCTGCGCTCGTGTAGACGTTGCCGTCCGACACGTAGAGGCGATTGTCGAGCACGCGCGCCTTCGGCGCGATATGCCGCAGCTCGTCGCAATCTTCGTGGTGCGTGGTGCACATCCTACCATCGAGCAGGCCCGCCTCGGCCGCCACCAGTGCGCCGGCACAAATGAACACCAGGCGATGCGACGGGCGCGCGATGCCCCGCAACCACGTGGCGACAATTTGGCGCGCCTTCGGCGCATCCATATCGGTCACGGTGCCGCACACCACGATCATCGCGCCGCTCGGAACGTCGGCGGGTAACGGACCGAGGCCAGCGAGATCAATGCCGACCGACGAGGTCACCGACGGCATCGGGCTGACGAACGTCGACGTGAATCGCACGGTGCGCTGATAGCGATTCGCGAGACGCACGGCATCCGCGGGTCCGGCGAGATCGACCAGCAGCGTGCCCGGCAGGAGTACGAAGTAAACCGGCTGCGTCGAAGACGGCGTCACAGAGCGTTAGAGATCATTGAGCGCCTGCTCGGCGGTGACGATGCGCGCGAACCGATCGGCGAGCACGAGCTCCGTGCGCTCCTGGATCTCCCCGGAGCTGAAGTGCCGCCCGGTCCGCGGATGCACCATCGGAAACGTCAACGTCGCCTCGGTGACGTAGTCGACCTTCCATCCGGAGTCCGACGCATGTCGCGTGGTGGTCTCGCAGCATTGCTCGGTGCGAATGCCCGTGACGATCACGCGTTGAATGCCGCGCTCGGTCAACCACCCCGCGAGGGGAGTCCCGGCGAGCGCGCTGTGCATGCGCTTGTGAAAACTGAAGTCAGGCGTGATGGCGATCGGCGCAAGCGTGCGGACATGGCCCGACGCGAGGGAAAACGCGCCCTCGTCCTCAACATGAAAGACCTGAACCACCGGGACTTTCCGATCGGCACAGCCGGTAATCAGGCTTTGCAGACGGTCACAGAACCGGGGAAAGTCAGCGTCGGTCCAATACGGACGCTGCCTGAACGATTCCTGAGCGTCCACGACTAAGAGTGCGGTGTTTGTCATGCGAGGGAAAATGGCCCGGCGGCAGCCCCTACGCTAGACGGCGATCGGACACGTACCGGACAGAAACGGACGCTGGCTCCCGGTCGTACGGGAAGTACCGTTTGAGCTCGAGGATCGGGTGCTCGACGAGACGCCAGCTGACGAACGCGATCGCGTACGTGACCGCGAAGCACAGGACCGTGAACGCAAATTGCGCCGGGAGATGTGAGCCGAGCACGGTGGGCATCGCATCGGGTGCCAGACCGCGCGCGTGGAGAAGGCCGACCACGGCCAGGTGGAAGATGTACATCGCGTAGCTATAGCGTCCGACGGCGCGGAGGGCCGGGTGCGCGAGGACGCGGTGCGCCAGACTGCCGGCTGGGGTTGTCGCGGCAAACGTGACGAACGTGCCGGCGATCACCGCGATCAGCGAGAAGCCGATCGTCGCGATCTCCGGGGATTCGTTCGCGACCCGTATCCGGAACGTGAGCGTCGAGGCCAGCAGGATGACACTCGGGATCGCTACGTACGCGAGCACGCGACGCCAGCGCGCCAGTCCGCCGTCGGACCGGGCGGCGATCGCCAGGAGGGCACCCAGCGCGAGGGTATCAATGCGGGTCGGCGTCATCACCACGAGGTCGCGCGGCGGCGTGCCCGCAAGGAAGAGCGCGATGCGCAACAGCGGGCACACGATGAGCAAGCCGATGCAGATCCGCGTCAGCGTGCGGCGGTCGACGAGGAGCACCAGCGCGGGCCAGATCAGATAGAATTGCTCTTCGACCGCGAGCGACCACAGATGGGCCGTGCGCATGGGCGCGGCCGGCCAGCCGTGCACGACGATCAGGTAGTTCGTCGTGTACGTCCAGTACCACGGCTGCACATGGCGGATCTCCCGAGCCGCATCCGGAAAATGGTGCGCCACGAGCGGGATGAAGGACGCCAGGATGACGAGCGCGATACTGAGGTAGTAGAGCGGGAAGATCCGTAGCACGCGCCGGGCGTAGAAGCTCCGGAAGTAGTGCTGTCCACCTCGGGCGTCGAGCAGGATGCCGGTGATGAGAAAACCCGACAGAACGAAGAAAAGGTCGACGCCCGACCAGCAACTGCCGGTAACCGCTTGTGCGGCGCGATCGAGCGTGCTGGTGGGTGTGATCCACATCGCCGAGTGGTCGACGAGCACCGCCAGCATCGCGAGCCCTCGGACACCATCCAGCGTGTCGATTCGATCGCCGCTATATACTCGAGGCTGGTTTGTGTTTGGCACGAGGCGATTGCCTCGAATCGCAAGACCCCTGCCGTCTTATCCGAACGCTGCTTCGTCGGCTGTCGGCCCGTAGATCGACGGTACCGGCACGTCGTTGAGCCTCAAATACACCGTGAGCTGCCCGCGGTGGTGCGCCAGGTGATTGAGCACCCCCGACCGCAGGTTCTCGTAGCGCGATGTCTCGCTGACGACGTGGCCGCGGGCGAGCATCCGCCACTTCGTCTCGAGGTGTGCGTCGTTCGTCTTTTTGAGCGCGTCCTTCGAACGCGCGACATTGGCGTCGAAGGCCGCGAGGAGGTCCTGATTCGACTTGACTGGCGGTAGCGGCGGGCCAGCGGCGACGTCGAACTCGTCCTGGGTGAGCATCATGGCGATCCACCCTGGCATGTTCGCCACGAGCCCTGCGAGGCGACCCATCGGCATCGACTTCTCGTGGGGTTTCCAGTCGCCTTTATTCTCCGGCACCCTTTCCAACACACGCCTGGTGATGGCCGCTTCGTTTTCTAGCTCAGTCAGCAAACGATCCGTCAGGGTCTTCGCCATTACCAGAGTCCCCGCTCGTTGAGTGACAAGATGACAGTACTCAACCGATCGGCGGCATTCCACCAATTGCGCTGCACGGCCGCGTCGGCGGCGGCACCCTTGCCGGCCTCGATGGCGCGCACGATCGCCTCGTGCTCGACGACCGAGCGGTCGGCGGCGGCCGTCAAAGCCGTGGTATATAGGTGGTTATAGCGCTCGGCCTGAGGCTTGATCGCATCGTGCAGCGCTCTCAGGCGGGGCCCGGCGCCGAACTCGACGTATGTGCGATGAAACGACATGTCGAGCTCGAAGTACCGGGAGGGATCCGGACGCGCCGACCGTCCAGTGGCCGCGATCTCCTCGTTGATCCGATGCAGCCGGCTCGTGAGGGCCGTCCGCTGCTTCGCCGGCCGCTTGGCCGCGAGCCTGGCCGCCAGCCCTTCGATCTCGGCAATGATCTGGAACAGCTCGCGGACATCGTCCTCGGTCATGGGAGCGACGAGGAGCCGGCGCTCGTTGTCCCAGCCGGCGCTCACGATGTACCCCTCTTGCTCCAGCCGGTGGAGCGCGCTCCGCACCGGTGTTCGACTCACCCCCAGGCGTTCGGCGATGTCGTTCTCGATCACCCGAACGCCCGGGGCGAGCCGCCCGTGGACGATCATCTCGCGCAGCTGTTTATACGCCTGCGCCGTTCGATCCCCGCGACCACCCGTCGTCTTGGCCGCGGCCTTTCCCCGTACTTGAGCGCTCACCGCTCAATGTTACGTGCCGTTCTCCACCGTCGGCAACGGGAAGCACAGCTGTGTGCCAAATGAGCCCCCGTCTTTGAATGGTGTCCCGACCGGCGGATAGTATGGGATGAGCGTTTGCCCATACCGAATCATGTCGGCCAGCCGGTGTCCTTCCAGGAATAGCTCGGCGGCACGCTCATGGACAATCGCCACTTGCACGCTCGCCTGGTCCGTCGCTCCGATATAGGCAGGCAGTGCCTCGCTCGCGCGGATGGCATTAATGAATCCGATGGCACCGAGGGAATTGCCTGCGTCGTTCGCTGCTTCGGCCTGAATCAACTGCGCCTCTGACCAATGGGCGATGGGAATCGGTGTGTTGATGGTCGGGTCCTTCTCGGCGGCCCACACGTGGGTCACCTGGTCCTGTCCGAGGATGCCCGTCGAGTCGACCAGGACCCGTGGATCCTGCACACCGTTGGTCATGAAATGCTGGAACGGCACGTCCACCGAATAAAAGAGATCGCGGAACATGACGGTGAAGAGTCGATTCTCGCGCCGCGTGCTGCCACCGTCGTACGTCGCGACCTTGTTGAAGCCTGTCGGGATCAGCGCCGCGTCGGCAGCGGCGTTGACGCTTTTGCCCCGGTCGAGTCGCTCGCGGGCACGGCCCAAGAGCGCCATGTTGAGCGACACGCTGTCGTGTGCGGTCGTCGCGTTCGTGATGGCGATGCCGTAGTGCGCCTCGGCGAGCCCGAGCAGAGAGTCGGGCGTGATCTTGGGTCCGCCGTCGATCGCTCCAGCGCACATGGTCTCACCCATGAGCGTGAGCGTGTATCCGGTGTACGCGGCAGTCTGGCCGATCAGTTGGATACGATTCGGCACTTGGCCGACCGTCCACCCATTGAGGAGGCTGAGCAGCGTATCGCCGTCGAACCGCGCGGTCGACAGCGGCGCCCACACGCCGGGATTCTGTTGGCTGCCCGGATTGTTGCCGAGCGGCGCGCACGTGAAATCGAGGATGGGACTGCTGGCGTACATGGTGCGGCGGTCATAATCCCACCCGAGGGCAAAGAGCTGCGCGTCCGCCAGCTCGTCGCTGACGATGCCGGTCGCTGTGGCATAGTCGGCGTAGGCGCACTCGAAGTCCCCGACCACACTGTTGGCGAGCAGTGGCGCGTTGCTGGGCTGCAGGAGGTTGCTGCCCAGGACCTGACTGGCCGAAGTTTCCGTGAGGCTGCCACACCCGGCGGCAACCAGCGCGATCGCAATAACTATTGGTGTCTTCATAGTTAGAACGTCAGGTTGACCGTGGTGAAGAATTGCGACGGAAGGGGAATGATGGCCTGCGTGTACGGCACGAAGTTGTCGGTGATGTCGGTACGCGTCTCCGGGTCGAGGCCCTTGTAGCTGGTCCACGTATGGAGATTGCGTCCTCCGATCGTGACGCTGATATGGCTGGCGGCGACGCCCCGCGCCCACGCATCGGGGAGCGTGAACGTGCCCGAGAGCTCGCGGAGCTTGGCGAAGTCGGCGTTCTGGACCCACGGCTGGATGTACGTCAGGCTGCCGCGATCATTCTGGAGCGACGCCACGTATATCGGGCTGTAGTTCTGCGGCTTGTACGTGGCGAGGCAGTAGCCGAAGTCGATGCAGCGGAGGTAGTCGTCGGCGTCGAAGAACTGCCATCCGGTCCTCGCATCCACCTGCGCGTGGATCCTGAGCCGCTTGAACAGCGTGAGGTTCACGCCGCCGGATCCGACGAATTTGGGGACTGCCTGCCCGATGTCAACGAGCGGGGCGCTGGCGCACGGTACCGGCGCGTGACCGGCGCTTGGGCCGCCGTCGCACATGAGATTGGTCGCCACGCCGGAGGAGTTGAGGCTGGCGCTCACGACCTTGTGTGAAAAATACGAGTTGAGCGGTAGCCCCTGCTCGTCGAAGGTGATCGGCAGAGTGGCCGCGGGGTTCTGCGGTGGGAAGCCGCCGAAATTCGTGATCTCGTTGGCGTCCGTCGAGGCATTGGCAAACAGGTCGAGCGCCACGGGGCCATTGCCGCGCAGCACCTGCGCCGTGGCCTGCAGCTCGAGGCCGTGGCTGTACACTTTGCCGGCGTTGAAGTACTCGATGCCGGGGAACCCCTTGGACGGAGGCAGATTCTCGGAGAGAATCTCGTTGATCGTATTCCGCGAGTAGTACGTGAAGTCGATGCCAATGCGGGTCAGGATGCTCGCCGTGAATCCGACTTCGATCTCCTTGCCGCGCTCGGGCTGCAGGTTCGAATTGCCGGGCGCGAACGGTGTCGCGATCACCGAGCCTCCCGGACCGGGGGCCGAGGCGTAGGTGCGGAGCGCGGCGAAATTCAATGGCTGGTTGCCCGATTCGCCGTAGGCGGCGCGCAGCTGCAGCTTGTCGACCGCTTGGAACCCCTGCCAGAAGCTTTCGTCGCTCACAACCCAGCTGCCCTCGACCTTGGGATAGGTCACCCACTGGAAGTTCGAGCCGAATGCGCTGTTGTTGTCGACGCGTACGGCGCCAGTGATGAACAGCCGGTCGCGCCAGTTGAACTGTTGTTGGGCGTAGAAGCCGAGCGTGTTGTTGGTGACGAAATCGCCATCGGTGCGAATCACCGCCGCGGCGGAGACTGCCGAGACACCGGGGCCGGGGAACTCACTGGCGTTGACGTCGGTCGAATCGAGGTGGTTCGAATACCACTGAGCGCCCAGCGACGTGTTGGACTTGATCGCCGCGACGATCGGCACGGAGAACGTGCCGGCGTAGTCGAGCGTCGTGGTCTGCTCGTTCCGATTCTGTATGAGGTTCGACCCTTCGGCCGCCGTCGGCGTGAAGAACTGCGCGACCGACGCCGGCATGAAGTTGGTCAGCCCCTGGTTGGTCTCATTGCGCTGGTCGTATCCGATGATCAACCGGTGACTGAACCACGAGGTCGGACGGTTGGTGACCGTCGCCGTCCCCGTGAACCCGTTCAAATCCTGGGTGTTGGCGAAGACCCCGGAGTTCTCCGCTGACAGCGGGGCTTGGTAGTAGCCGCCGCTCGCGGGAAAGAAGGCCGACGATCCGAAGAGGGTGGAGAACATCGGCGAGAGTCCGTTCTGCTGCCCCAGGGACGAGTGGTCGTGAATGATATACAGGGTGGAGCCGAAATCGAGCGCCGGCGTCGCGTGGTACAAGACGTTGCTCGTCGCCTGGAGATTTCGTGCGGCGTTGGTGCGATCCACGCCGTTGCCATAGTCGTAGTTGGCACCGAGGCGGTAGGTCACCTGTTGGGTGCCGCCGGCGACCGAGGCGGAGAGCCCGAGATTGTCGCCGGTCCGAAAGACCGGCGTGCCCGATGCGTCGGCAATCGCCGCGCCGTTCCACGAGTCGAGCTTCGAGGTCGCCGGGTTGATGAAATAGTTCGTCGGAAGCCGGCCCGCCTGATCGGGGAACCACTGCGAGCCCTGGCGCGTCTGAATGTCGAACACGGGCTTGCCCGCGGCGCCCTTCTTCGTGATCACCTGAATCACGCCGTTCGAGGCTGCGGTCCCGTAGATCGTGGCAGCGGCGGGGCCCTTGATGATCTGGATGCTTTCGATCTCCTCGGGATCAATATCGTTGAGTCGCGAGGTGACCTGGCCGCCCTGTGTCTGGGGACCCGTGCCGGCATCATTTGCCACCCGAACGCCGTCGATGTAGAGAAGCGGCTGGGAATGCAAGGAAATGGTATTCACGCCGCGGATCTCGATAGCCGGTCCGGCGCCGACGACCCCGGTGCCGGGAAGCACGTTCACGGCGGCCGCGCGTCCTTGAATCAGGTCGCCCAAGTCCGGAGCCCCGGACTGCTGCAGCTCCTGCACCGCATCGATCGTCGACACCGCATTCCCGAGTGAGCGCTGCTCCACCGCGCCCGGCGTCCCGGTGGTGACGATCTCATCGAGCTTGACCGCCGTCTCATTGAGCCCGATCTGAACGTCGTGCGCCCCGACGGCGAAGGTCTGCCGCGCGGAGCTGAAGCCGAGGCGGCGGACGATGAGCGTCACCGAATCGCCCGTGAGGCCGGTGATGACGAATCGGCCGCGCGCATCGGTGACCGCGCCAACCCCCGCGCGGCCCTCGACGCCGACCTGCGCGGCCTCGATGGCGGCGGATCCGCTGGCCCTGACGACATAGCCGGAGACCGTGCCTCCGGGTCCCTGCGCTCCCGCAATCCCCGCCAGCCCGACCCACGCGAGAGCGACGAGCCAACACCGACCACGCTCATGCATTCGTCCACCTCCTGGAAGGCCGCCGGTATACGTAGTGTATACATTCCGTGCTCGCGACGATACGCACGGAACGGCCGGCGCACAAGGGTGCCGTGAAACCTGCGGGCGGGCGCCTCCGTATGGCCTGGGGCCTTTTCTAGTGGTATACTGGCTGTATACAATGTGCGCACATTTGCCGCCTGGCCAGGGTGGGGCTTTCGGACGGGCTGTGGGGCTAACAATTTGCTGACCGCATGACTACGATCCGCCCACTCGAATCCGCCGACGACTACCGCGCCTGCGTCACCATCCAGCACGAAGTCTGGGGCGCGGACTATTCGGATACCGTGCCGCCGGCGATCCTCAAGATCGTCCAAAAAGTGGGGGGCATCGCCGTCGGCGCGTTCGACACGGACGGCGCCCTCGTTGGATTCGTGTTCGGCATCACCGGGGTCGACAACGGTGAGCTCGTCCACTGGTCGCACCAACTCGGCGTCCGCGAGAGCGAACGGAACGCCGGCATCGGCCGGCATCTCAAGGAATACCAGCGCGAGATGCTCCGCGGCCTGGGTGTCAAGCACATGCGCTGGACGTTCGATCCGCTGCAAGCCAAGAACGCGCACCTGAACCTCAACCGCCTCGGCGTCGACATCCTCGACTACGTGCCCGACATGTACGGGGCCTCCGATTCGATTCTCTTTCGTGGCCTCAAAGGCACGGACCGGTTCATCGCATCGTGGGAGCTCGATCGTCCCAAGCCGCGGCCTCTGGCGAACCCCGACGGCATTCCGCTGCTCGATGGCACGCCGACCGACTGTCCGCCGCGACTCAAGGTCGCCGTCCCGCTCGACATCGGTGCGCTGCTGCGCACGGACCCGTCCGCGGGCGCGACGTGGCGCAAGCGGACGCGACCCGCATTCCTGTGGGCGATCGAGAACGGGTATCGCGTCGACGGCTTCGCGCGCGACACGCACGCGCAACTCGGCTACTACATCCTGACGCATGATCCGGGTCGCTGAGCTCGCGCTCCGCGAGATCCGACTGACGCTGCGCGAGCCGTTCCGCATCTCGTCGGGCGTCATGAGCGATCGGCGCATCCTGCTGCTGGAGTTGCGAGACTCGGACGGCAACCTGGCGTGGTCGGAGTGCGTGGCGTTTCAACATCCCATCTACTCCGCCGAGACGATCGACACCGCCTGGCTCGCGATTACTTCGTGGCTGGCGCCGCGCGTGCTCGGCATCGAGTTCGGGTCGCCCTCTCATGTCAAGGCGGCGCTCGACGACGATCTCCGCGGACATAACATGGCCAAGGCAGCCGTCGAGATGGGCATCTGGGGACTCTCGGCGCTGCGCACTGGCAAGCCGTTGGCGGAGACGCTCGGCGGGACGCGCGATCGCGTCGTCACGGGCATCTCGCTCGGCATTCAGGCGACGCCCGATGCACTCGTGACGCGCGCGAAAGACGCGCTGGCGGCCGGCTATCGCAAGATCAAAGTCAAAATCATGCCGGGCAAAGACGTCGAGTACGTGGCCGCCGTCCGGCAGGCGCTAGGGCCCGACGTCAGCATCATGGCCGACGCCAACTCGGCGTACACGCTCGCCCAGGCCGACCACCTCGCGAAGCTGGACGCGTTCAACCTCATCATGATCGAGCAGCCGCTTGGCGAGGATGATCTCGTGCGTCATGCCGCGCTGCAGCGACGACTGGCGACGCCCATTTGCCTCGACGAATCGATCACGAGCCTCGAGCGCGCCCAGGACATGCTGACGCTCGGCTCGGGAAAGATCATCAATATCAAGCCCGGCCGAGTGGGAGGATTCGCCGCCGCGCGCGCCATTCATGATCTGGGCGTTCCGGTGTGGTGCGGGGGCATGTTGGAGAGTGGCATCGGCCGGGCGTACAACGTCGCGTTGGCGTCGTTGCCGAATTTCACACTCCCAGGTGACCTGAGCCCGAGTGCGCGCTACTGGGATCGTGACATCGTCACGCCCGAGTGGACGATGGACGCCGAGGGCATGGTCAAGGTGCCGCGCAAATCGCCGGGCATTGGCGTCACCGTCGATGTCGACCGCGTCGACGGTTTAACGGTTAAGAGACAGGTGCTGACCGCCGCCAGATGAGATAGGCGGGCATCCCCACCGCGAGTGCGACCAATCCGGCAATGGCGCGCGCGGGCTGCCCGACGAGCGTCGCGATGACGATGCCGAGTGCCGCGAGGACGAAGAGGGCCGGCGTCCACGGATAGCCAGGCACGCGGAATGGACGCGGCGCGTCCGGCCGCGTGCGCCGGAAGACGAATACACTGACGGCCCCGAGGCCGTAGAAGATCCACGCCGTGAACACGACGTAGGTCAGGAGCTGCGTGTACGTACCGCTCGCCGCCAGCACCATCGACCACAACGCCGTGGCGGCGATCGCGATGGCGGGTGTGCCGAGGCGTGGGTGTATCTCGGCGAGCTTGCGGAAGAAGAGGCCGTCTTTGGCCATCGCGTAGAACACGCGCGGGGCGGTCAGCAGAATCGCGTTCACGGCGCTGAACATCGACAAGAGCACGACCACGGCGATCGCGCGGCCCGCCGCGGGGCCGAACGCCGCGCGGACCGCTTCCGAGGCGACGCGGTCGGATTTGGCGACCGTGGCCGGCCCCAGGACGGCGAGATAGCCGAGGTTCGCCAAGAGATACAACGCGATGAGCGCGCCGGTGCCGATCGCGATCGCGCGCGGGAACGTGCGCTGCGGCTCGAGCGTCTCGCCGGCGGAGAACGTGACGTAGGTCCATCCCTCGTACGCCCACAGGACCGCGACCATCGCGACGCCGATTCCGGTCAGCAGTCCGGGCCCCGGCGCGACCGGCGCGGTGGCCGCGGTGGCCGGCCCGGCGACGCGACCGACCGCCAGGAGCGCGACGCTCATGAGTACGATCGCACCGACTTTCACCGCCGTGGTCCAGTCCTGCACCCGCGCGCTCTCCTTCGTGCCGCGGATGTTGAGCAGGGCGAGCACGACGATCATGCCGAGCGCGATGCCCCGTGCCGCGATTGGGGACAGCGGCACGAGCTCTTGGAGATACGCCGTCGATCCCACGGCGAGCGTGGCGACGGACGCCGGCGCGATGACGGTGAACAGCATCCAGCCGAAGAGAAACGCGCTGGGGCGGCCGAACGCGTCGCGAATGTAGATGTAGATGCCACCGGCTTGCGGCATCATCGCGCCGAGCTCGGCATAGGTAATCGCGCCGAGAAACGACAGGAGGCCGCCGGCTACCCAGACGCCGAGGGCGAGGCCGACGTGGCCGCCGGTCTCCTGCAGCACGGGGCCCGGCAACAGGAAGATCCCCGAGCCGATCACCGTGCCCAGCACGATGTAGACGAGATCGCCGAGGCGGAGAACGCGCGCCAGCGTGCGCGCCACGATTACTGTACCACCGGTCGCACCACCGGTATCTCTAGCGCGCTCGGGTGCTCGCCGTCGTGATACAGCGTGATGTGCGCGGTGCGGGCATCCTTTCCGCTCTCATTCGCGACGATGCCGCCCGAGTTGTAATTCTTTTCGACGTAGATCGAGTTCGGCGAGCTAATGACGAGCCGCAGCCGGCTTCCCTTCGCGATGCGTCGCGAGAAAAACTGGAAATTGCTGAAGTCGTATCGCTGTATCTCACCCGGCTTGACGAGGGCTTCACGACGAGGGGACTCGCGATACCGGGCTCGCTGCATCGCGTCGGTGAGTGCGATGCTCCGGCCGTCCGGCTCGATTTCTGATACCGTGACGCTGAGATCCGCATCCGGCACATCCATGGCGAGCCACAGCGTGAGGTGCAGCCAGCCGGTGATCTCGGTTGCCTCAGTGAACGGCGCGGTGTGATAGACGACGCCAGCGCCATAGAGATTCAACGCGTAGCGTTGGTCGGTCGTCGTGTTGTCGATGTCGGTGCGCTCGAGCTCATCGCCCGGGCGGGTGTCTAACGGGTCGTAGCTCCAATGATCGGCGCCGGTCTCCTTCTGCGAACCCAGTGTGCCGGACGAGAAGACGTCGATCGAGTGCCCGCCGAGATAGAGCATCTCCGGGTGCGCCCCGATACCGCCGAGACTATCGGCATACTTCCAGACCTCGGCACCGGTGCCGGGGAGATAATAGGCGACCTTTTTCTTGAGAAACTCAGGTCTGGGGCCGCCTTTCATCGTCCAGTCATACCACGCGACATGCAGCGCCGGGAGATCCACGAGGGACGCCGGGCCGAATTTGAGTCCGCCCACTTCGTCGCGAGGGGTGCGCGTCCCGGCGTGATCCCACGGTCCGATGATCAGATAGTGATCCGTCGCACCGGACCCGATATGACGGCGATAGTACTCGAGCGCGCCGCGCTGATCCCCGTCGTAGTGTCCCGTGATCGTGAGCACGGGGATCCGAATCCCCGTGTATTGCTCCGGAGTAGGAACCATCGAGTCCCAATGCACATCGGGAATGGGATGCGCGAGCCACTCGTGGAACGCCGTCTCGTGATTCCCGACGACGCTATCGAGCGACGCGAACGGCAGGTGGCGTGCATAGAGCGCGTGGAACCGGTCGATCCAGTAACTGCTCTCGCCGAACAAGTGGTCTTGCGGCGTGACGCCGCTCACGAGCGTCAACCACTGGGTATCGTACGAATCGAACACGTTCGCGTAGAACGGAAAATCGACGCTGGGATACGCGGCTGCCGCGGGCACGATGGTGGCGAGATGCGTCGGGTGCTCCTTGGCGGTGGCCCACTGGTCCTCGCCCGCGTACGAGCCGCCCCACATGGCGACCTTGCCATTGCACCACGGTTGGCGTGCGAGCCACTCGACGATGTCGTAGCCATCTTTGGCATCAGCCATGAAGTGCGCTGTGCCCGCGGAGTTCCCGCGCCCGCGCACATCGACGATGGCGAACCGGTAGCCGTGGCGGGCGAAGTACATCCCGCGATCGTGGTACGTGTCGGAGATGTACGGCGTGAGCTCGAAGACCACGGGGAGCGGAGCGGTTGTCGTCGCCGCGGGCCCGTAGACGGTCGCGTTCAGCACGATGCCGTCCCGCATGGGGATCCGTACGCCCCACGTGACTTGGACGCTCGAATCGGCGGCCTGCGCTAGCGCTAGAAGTATACAAAGTGTATACATAGAGTCCTCTACTATAACACCACCCGAGACTATGCGCTTCGCTTTCGTCGTGCTGCTCGCCGCGCCTCTGGCTGCCCAAGCTCCCGCGTTTACGATCGAGCAGGCCCTCGGTGCGCCCTTCCCCACGGAGCTGACGGCCGCCCCGGCGAAAGGACGTATCGCCTGGGTGTTTAACGCCAGGGGCCGCCGCAATGTATGGGTGGCCGAGCCCGGCGCCGATGGGGGATATGCGGCCCGGGCGGTCACGTCATACACGGAAGACGATGGCCAGGAGCTCGGCGAGTTGGCCTGGAGCCCGGACGGCGAGACCATCGTCTACGCCCGCGGGAGTCTCGGTCCTGGCTCGCGAACGAATCCGCTCAGTCTGCCGTCGGGCGATCTCGGGCAAGAGCTCTACGCCGTAAGCGTCCATGGAGGAGCGCCCAAGAAGCTCGGCGACGGCCACGGGGCATCGGTCTCGCCGAAGGGCGATATCGTGGCGTACGAGTCGGGCGGCCACATCTGGGCCGCGCATCTCGATGGCAGCGGCAAGGCCGAATCGCTGATCAGCGAGAAGGGTCGCAGTGGATCGCTCCGCTGGTCACCTGACGGATCCAAGCTGGCGTTCGTGAGCGCTCGCGGTGACCACGACTTCGTGGGCGTCTATGATGTCGCCGCGAAATCGGTCGTGTGGCTCGCGCCGAGTGTGGACCGGGATGGAGACCCGGAGTGGTCGCCCGATGGAACGCACCTCGCGTTTGTGCGCGTGCCCACCGGAGGGCCCGCGTTCTTTCTCGAGGGGCGCACGGGGCGTCCGTGGTCGATCTGGGTCGCCGACGCGGCGACCGGCGTCGGGCACCAGGTTTGGGCAGCCGACCAAGGTTCCGGAAGCCTCTATCAGCAGCTCGTGGCCGATCGCCAGCTCTTCTGGAGCGCGGGCGACCGGATTGTCTTTCCGTGGGAGAAGTCGGGCTGGCTCCACCTCTATAGTATTGCCGCGCGGGGTGGCGCCGCGACCGAGTTGACGCCGGGCGACTTCGAGATTTTCACGGCGTCGATGAACCCAAACCGGCAGGACATCGTCTACGCCGGAAACGAAAGCGACATCGATCGCCAGCACGTATGGCGCGTCGCGGTCAGCGGTGGCCGGCCGGCCGAGCTGACGCCGGGCACCGGGATCGAGAGCTATCCGGTCGTGGCGAGCGATGGAAAGACCGTCGCGGTCTTGCGATCCGATGCGCGACGGCCGATGCATCCGGCGATCGTCACCAGCACCGTACATGATCTCGCGGCGGACGCGATTCCCGCCGATTTCCCGGCGGCGAAGCTCGTTGTCCCGGAGCAAGTCGTCTTCTCATCGGGAGACGGCATAGCCATCCATGGGCAGCTCTTCGTACCAGCGGGCGCTGGGCGTCATCCGGCGGTCGTGTTCTTTCATGGCGGGCCGATTCGCCAAATGCTGCTCGGATGGCACATGATGGACGCGTATAGCTACATGTACGCGATGAACCAATATCTCGCGAGCCGGGGCTTTGTCGTGCTGTCGGTGAACTATCGTGGCGGCATTGGCTACGGGCTCAATTTCCGCAAGCCGGCGAATTTCGGCGCGAACGGCGCGAGCGAGAATCAGGATATCCAAGGCGCCGGGCTGTATCTGCGGAGCCGGGCTGACGTGGATGCCGCGCACATTGGCGTATGGGGCGGCAGCTACGGAGGGCTCATGACCGCGCAGGCGCTCTCGCGCTACTCCGACCTGTTCGCCGCCGGCGTCGACTACGCTGGTGTCCACGACTGGCGCGCGTTCCTCTTCGCGCCGCCCTTCGACACCACGCGCGACGAGGCCCGCACGGCGTATCAGTCGTCACCGATGGCGGCGGTTCGCGGCTGGCGCTCTCCCGTACTGATCGTCCAGGCCGACGATGATCGCAACGTGCCCTACGCGCAGGCGCCGGAGCTGATCACCGCGCTCCGCGCGCAGAACGTCGAATTCGAGCAGATGATCATCCCCGACGAGACGCACGACCTGCTGCTCTATCGCAGCTGGATCCGCTTCTTCGAGGCGGCGGCCGATTACCTCAGCCGCCACCTGCAGGGTAACCCGGGCCACGTATAACACGGCCGGGCTTCGCGCCGGTGTGCTTTTCATCGTGAACGACCTCGACGCCGTTCACGAATACTTCGCGAATCCCCGACGAGATCTGACTCGGCTTGTCGTACGTCGCGTTGTCGATGACCGTGTTCGGGTCGAAGACAACAACGTCGGCGTAGTACTGCTCCCGCAACAGCCCGCGATCCGGGATCGAGAGCCGCTCGGCTACTGCTGACGTCATCTTGCGGATCGCGTCCTCGAGCGTGAGGACGTGCTTCTCGCGCACGTAGCGTCCGAGAATCCGCGGATAGTTTCCGTACGCGCGCGGGTGCGTCAGCCCCTTGAGCGAATCTGGATCCGAGCCATCGGCATCCGTGCCGAACTTGATCCACGGCTGACTCATCTGGAGCTCGAGGTTCTTCTCGCTCGCAATGAAGAACATGGCGGCGGCCTGCGCCTTTTCACGCGTCACGACATCCATGAGCGCGTCCGGCCACTCCTTGTGCTCGCGGGTGGCGATCTCGTCGAGGCGCAGACCCTCATACGCTTTGTCCGCGGGATCTTTGAGACCCACGACCATGACCCCATGCGGCGTCGCGAGTTGGCAGAGGCTCTCCCAGGGGGTGTTCGTGCGGAGCAGATCGGCGCGGATGCGAGCGCGACTCGCGGGCGCGGCGACGCGCTGCAGCAGACTGTCGCCGGCGGCGCTCCATGGTGGGAGACAGGCCGCGAGCGCGGTCCCGCCAGCTTCCCATGGGTACATATCGGCCCCGACATCCTGTCCCGTGGTGCGGGCCGAATCGATCATCCCGATCACCTTGGCCATGGTCGGCCAGTTTCTTACGCCCGCGGCCTTCAAATGATAGATCTCGACCGGAACACCACCTTCGCGGCCGATCCGCATGGCTTCAGTGACTCCATCAACCAGATGGTCGCCTTCTGACCGCATGTGCGTGATGTAGACGCCGTGATACGGCGCCATCTCTCTGGCTTCGGCGATCAGCTCGTCGGTACCCGCATACCCGCCCGGCGGGTAGATGAGCGCACTCGCCATGCCGAAGGCGCCGTCGACCATCGCGCGGTGCACCGCGGCGCGCATGGTGTCGAGCTGCGCGGCGCTTGGCGCGCCGGTGTCCGCCCCCTTGCCATACATGCGGATCGTGGCCGCGCCGACGAACGAGCCGACGTTCTCGGAGATGCCATGCTGCCCCATCGCGGTGAGCCACTTGCCGAATCCGTGCTCGCCGCGCCAGGTGGTGTCCACGCGGGCGGAGACCGAGTCGCTGGTCGAGTCGAGCGCCAGCGTCCGGGCGTTGGCCGGCGCCGGTGTCGAGCCTTCGCCGAGGATCTCGGTCGTAATCCCTTGCGTGACCTTGCTGACATTTCTCCCATCGCCGAGGAGAAAGGCGGAATCGGATTGGCCCTGGATGTCGATAAACCCCGGTGCGACAACGAGTCCGGTGGCATCGATGCGGCGCTTCGCGCTCGCATTGGCGAGGGCGCCTGACGGCGCCACTCGGACGATACGGTCGCCTTGGATCGCGACATCGCCCGCGAACCACGGGTTTCCCGTCCCGTCTACGACGTGGCCGCCTGATATAATGAGATCGTAACCCGACGGAGCGGGCGCGGCGCAGGCGGTCAGGAAACCCACCGCTAGCAGAAGCCGTATACAAGTTGTATACATGGTGCAACATATTGCCCATGCGCCGGGCGTGGCGCAACCCCCTGTGAGGACTGTTCCGATGGCTCTCCGCTGGTGCGTGCTTGGCTTGGGCGTCGCTGGGACTCTGCTCGCGCAGACTCCCGCGCCGAAAGCTCCCGTCCCGCTGACCGCGGCGGACCTCGAGTCCTTCCTCGATGGCTTCATGCCGTTGCAAGTCGACCACGGCAACATCGGCGGCGCCGTCGTCGCGGTGGTCAAAGATGGCAAGGTGTTGTTCGCCAAAGGGTACGGCTACTCGGACGTCGCCCACAAGCGCCCGATCGTCCCCGAGAGCACGCTGTTCCGACCGGGCTCGATCTCGAAGCTGTTCACCTGGACGGCCGTGATGCAGCAGGTCGAGCAAGGGAAGCTCGATCTCGACAAGGACATCAACGGATACCTCGACTTTCCGGTGCCGCCGGCGTTCGGGAAGCCGATCACCCTGCGCGACATCATGACGCATCGCGCCGGGTTCGAGGAGACGATCAAGCAGCTGTTCGTCAAGACGGCGCCGGAGCTGATGCCGCGCCGCACGTATCTGATCGAGCACATGCCGAAACGCATCTACCCGCCCGGCAAGGTTCCGGCGTACTCGAACTACGCGACGACCTTGGCCGCCTACATCGTCGAGCGGGTCTCCGGCCAGACGTTCGAGGACTATGTCGAGCAGCACATCTTCCAGCCCCTCGACATGCACCACGCAACGTTTAGACAACCCCTTCCCCCTGCGCTCCAGAGTCAGATGTCCGATGGCTACAAGCTGGGGTCCGACAGCGCGAAGGGCTTCGAGTTCGTCGAGGTCGCGCCGGCCGGAGCGCTCTCGGCGGCCGCCGTGGACATGTGCCACTTCATGATCGCGCATCTGCAGGATGGCAAGTACGGCACCGTGCAGATCCTGCAACCGGCGACCGCGCAGATGATGCACAGCCCGCAACAGGGTTGGCCCGACGGCATGCACGCGATGGATCTCGGGTTCTACGAGGAGTCGCGGTACGGTCATCACATTATCGGCCACGGCGGCGACACGCAGTGGTTCCACAGTGACCTGCACCTCATCCTCGACCAGAACGTCGGGTTCTTCGTGTCGTACAACAGCGCCGGGCGCCCCGAGGATGGCGGCGCGCGCACGTTCCTGTTCAACGCGTTCATGGATCGGTACTTCCCCGAGACCACGCCACAGCCACCCACGCTGGCGACATCGGGCGCCGATGCGCGTACCGTGTCCGGTCTCTACTCGAGCAGCCGGCGCTTCGAGACGAATATCTTCTCGCCCCTGAGTCTCCTCGGCGAGATGACGGTCCAGCGCGATGCGAAAGACTCGACGCTCCTCACGATCCCCGACGCGAAGCAACTCAACGGACAACCGGTTCGCTTTCGCGAGATCGCGCCCATGCGCTTCCGCGACGTCGACGGACACGAGCAGGTCGCGTTCGCCACCGACTCGACCGGACGTCGCATCGTGTACCTGGACTTCCCGTTCGAGCTCGCCCAGCGGGTCGATCACACGCTCGACAAGAAGAGCACCAACGTCCAGCTGCTGGTCGTGAGCCTCATCGTGATGGCGCTCTCCCTCCTCGGCTGGCCCGCCGGCGCCATGATCCGGAAGCACTACGGCCAGACACTCGCGCTCGAAGGCGACGCGCGACGCCTCCGCCTCATCGTGTACCTCACGTGCATCGTCGCCTTCATTATCGTCGCCATGCTCGTGTCGTTCTTGAACAAGTTCACGAACGACTTCGGCCTCGGAAAGAACGGCGACTCCGAGATCCACCTCATGCAGTTCCTGGGTCTACTCGTGGGCCTCGGCTCACTGGTCGCGATCTACCAGAGCATCGGCGCCTGGCGCGACAGCGGGCGCTGGATCTGGGCGAAGGTCTGGAACACGCTGCTCGCCCTCGCCTGCGTCTTCTTCTTCTGGTTCCTGTTCCACTGGCACCTGCTCAACCCGAACCTGAACTACTGAGCCGCTCGCGCGTCGCGCTGTGGCAGAGCGCGCCGACCCGCTGGAGTTTGGCGAGCATGTCCGAGATCGATGTGGCTGGCCGGCGCTTCTTCTTGAACGGAGCGCGGGCCAGCCAGTCGCTCGCCGCCGCGAAATCGCCGCGCCACACCGCCTCGAACAGGCAGGCCTCGAAAGCGACCTCTCCTGAGATCGTCGTTCGCGGCCACCGGCCCTCCCGCATGTGTAGTCGATGAGCCGCTGCAGGAGCGCGCCCGCCGCGACGGTATCGCCGGAGTCGAGGAGGCGATAGTACAAGAACAAGGTCGCGTCGATAGCCTCACTGCCCTGGGACTCCGACTCGGCGCGTGCGACATCGACGAGCACCTGATCCCAATCCCGCGGCCGCATGCTGACCAGCATCCCGCGCAAGGCCATGAACGCCAGGTCAGCCGGCCCGGCCTCCCGGAGACGCTGGAGTTTCTCCCCATCCGAGGTCCGTCCCGTCGGGTACCGCGCGGGAATCAGGGTCACTACGCCGATAACGAGTGAAATGACCGACCACTCCCAGAGCACGGTCCACGGTCGCGAGAGCAGAAGACCCACGACGCCGACGACGAGACTGACCGCGGGTCCGGCGGCGACGACCCAGGCCTTGTCGCGGAGATATCGCCGATCTCCGTCCCACCGCCGCGGCGCCGACAACACCCAGCCGCCGAGCAAGGCAGGTCGCACGCCGAGGCGAAAGCCCTTCCGAGCGGCGCGGGTGACGAATACCGGACCGATGACGATAGAGATCACGCGAAATCCGCGGGCATACGCCGCGGTCGCGTGGCCGAACTCGTGGAGCGCGGTGGCCACCAGCCAACCGGCGAGGAACAGGAGATCGAACGCGAGTGCGTTTCCGCCGGCTCTCAAGATGAGGACGCCCAGCGTGCCGCCGAGTATGACGCCGGCTATCGTATGGAGATGATTACGGCCGCGATCGACACCGAGCGGCGGTAGGCCGTCCGGCGGGCAGACGAGAGGGGGCACCATGCGCCCCCGAACTTAATGCCGTTTCCGAATCGCGAGGATCGTCACGAGCGTGCAGAGACAGAACGCGGGGACCATCATGATCCACATGGCCCGCACCATCGTGTGGATCATGGGAACCTGAGCGCGGTCACCCGGACGGCGTCGGGCCAGATGTGGTTCAGCATGAGCAGCGCGAACACGAACCCCGGGATCAGGGTCCAGAAGAGCCCCGGCGGCTCGTACTTGAGGTTCATGAAGTACCGGAGCGCGATGGCCGATTCGAGGATCGCCAGCAACAGAAACGACGCGATCAGCACGACCATCGACATGTGCGCGTACGCGAGCCCTGCCTCGATCGCGACGATGCACATCGCGCCGATCCAGGCCATCAGGTAGAGTCTCATTTGGCGTTGAGGAGGTAGACGAGTGGGAACACGAACATCCAGACCACGTCCACGAATTGCCAGTAGAGTCCAGTCGTCTCGATGTAGCTGGCGTCCCAGCGTCCGCTCCGGTAGCCGCCAGCGATGACGACGAGCGCAATGAGGCCCGCGACCACGTGGAGCAGACTCAGGCCCGTGATGATAAAGAACGTGCCGCCGACCAGCGTCGACCCACCGAGCGGGTTGGTGGCGGTCGACCAACCTTCGTGAAACATCGTGACCCACTCGGTCACGTGCAGCACCGCGAACACGGTGCCGAGCACGATCGTGGCCCCGAGCCACCCCAAGGCCCGCGACTGCTTCCCGTCGCGCGCCGTGACGGTCGCGGCGACCATGGTGAAGCTGCTCGTGAGCAGCACGACCGTCATCAGGAGGCCGTTGGCGATCGTGGGCCAGAACTCGAAGGGACGGGTCCAGTTCGGACTCGCGAACCGCACATACCCGTAGGCAAAGAGAACCGCCGCGAACGTGGCCGCGTCCGCGATGATGAAGAGCCACATCGCGAACTTCCGGCTCGGCATGCCGAACGGCGTCGCTTCCATCGTCATAGCCATACGGCCAAGACCCCCAGGAGATAGAGCCACAGCACGTCCATGAAGTGCCAGTACAGCGCGACAGCACCCAGCGCGCCGTACGTCCCCGGCCCCACTGCCACTCTCACCCGCCGCAGCATGTACGCCAGCGCGACGAGGCCCCCAATGAGGTGGAGCCCGTGGGCCGCCGTGAACACGTAGAAGAAGGAGCTCGCTGGATTCGTCGCCAGGAACAGTCCTTGCCCCGCCAAATCACGCCACGCCAAGATCTGTCCCACCAGGAAGGCGACCCCAAGCCCCAGCGCCAGGGACAGGTAGGCGCGCGCCGCGCGCCCCACCTCGTAATCATCGCCAATACGGCGGCGACCGGCTTCGAGCGCCACGCTCGAAGCGAGCAAGATCACCGTATTGACGTAGAGAATCGACGGCAGTTGGAAGTGATGCCAGTCCGGCGCCCCTTCGCGCCGGACCATCATCGCGCTCGTATAGGCGGCGAACGCCATGGCGATCGCGCCCATGCCGACCCACACGCCAGTGCGCGCCGCGCTGGGCGGCGACCCGACCTTGGGGGTCATGGCGGATCCGTTTGCATGATGTAGTCGCCGCGCGGACTCTGGACCCCATACTCGTCGGGCCCGTGGGACACCACGAGATGGCGGCCGCCGAAATTATCCCACGGCGGCGGAGACTGCGTCGACCACTCGAGGCTCGTGGCCTCCCACGGGTTGTCCGGAGCCTGCTCCCCGGCGAACCGGCTCCGAATCAAGTTGTAGAGGAAGATGAGCTGCACCGCGCCGGTGAACAGCGCGGCGATCGTAATCCACTTGTGCAGCGGCAGCGCCTGGCCCATGTACTCGGCGGGGAACGACGAATAGCGTCTGACATTGCCGGCCAGGCCGAGGTAGTGCATCGGCATGAACACGGCGTAGACGCCGATGAACGTCAAAGCGAAGTGCCACTTGCCGAGCGTCTCGTTCATCATGCGGCCGAACATCTTCGGGAACCAGAAGTACGTGCCGGCGAAGATGCCGAAAATCGCCGCGACCGCCATGACGAAGTGGAAATGGGCGACGACGAAATACGTCGCGTGGAGATACGTGTCGATCGACGGCTGCGCCAGAAAGAATCCGCTCAATCCGCCGGTGATGAACACGGAGATGAATCCCAGGCAAAACAGCCCCGCCGTGGTGAACCGGTACTTGGACCCATAGAGCGTCCCGAGCCACAGCAGCGTCGCGATCGTCGCCGGAATGGTGATGATCAGCGTCGGGACGGAGAACCCCATCGCCGACGTGGGGTTCATCCCACTCAAGAACATGTGATGGCCCCACACGGTGTAGCTCAAGAACCCGATGGCGGCCATGCACCCGATCATCACCCGGGGGCCGAGCAGCGGCTTCCGGGCGAACGCCGGCAGAATCGTCGAGATGATGCCGAAGCCCGGCAGGATCGCGATATACACCTCGGGGTGTCCGAAGAACCAGAAGAGATGCTGCCAGAGGAGCGGCGAGCCACCGGCGTGGGTGAGCACGCGATCATTCACCACGAGGCCGGCCGGGATGAAGAAGCTGGTGCCCGCCACGCGATCCAGGATCAACAGGACACACGCCGAGCTCAGGACGGAGAACGCGATGAGCCCGATCACCGAGGTGATGAACCACGCCCACGTGACGTACGGCAAGCGCGCGAGCGACAACCCCTTCGTGCGCATGTCCAGCACGGTGCAGATGAAGTTCAGGGCGCCGAGCAGCTGTCCGATGCAGAAGATGAAGATCGAGATCGCCCACAGCGTCTGGCCGGTGCCTTCGCCCGGGCCGGAGCCGCTCCCGACCGCGCTCAACGGCGCATAGGCCGTCCATCCCGCGAGCGGCGGCCCTTCGGGCACCACGAACGCGGCCACGAGCACGAGGAACGCCGTCAGCGTGACCCAGAACGACATCATGTTGAAGTGTGGGAACGGCATGTCTTCCGCGCCGGTGTGGAGCGGCAGGAAGAAATTGCCGAAGCCCGCGAATGGCGCCGTCGTCAGGACGAAGAACACCATGATCGTGCCGTGCATCGTCATGAGTTGCAGATACTGCTCGGGCGTGATCGTGCCGAGCCCCGGCGCTTTGGCGTCCGGGAATGCCAGGTGAAACCGCATATACCACGAGAGCACCATCCCCGTGGTGACCGCGACCAGTGCCAGGCCGAGGTACTGCTTGCCGATGACCTTGTGATCCGTCGAAAAGACGTACTTGCTGATGAACGTCGTGGGCGGGCCGTGGTGGTGCGCGACCGTTGGTGGTGTCGAGACCGTCGTCATTGCGCCGCCGCCTGGTCCTTGAGCCACTTGTCGAAGTCGGCTTGCGACATGACCTCGAGGTAGGTCTTCATGTTGTAGTGCCCGAGCCCACACAGCTGCGTGCACACGATCTCGGTCTTCGCGACCTGCGTCGCCGTGAAATGCAGCGGAATCACGAGACCCGGCACGAAGTCCTGCTGCAGTCTCAGCTCGGGGACGTAGAACGAATGAATGACGTCTTTGGCGTGCATCGTCAGCAGGACCGGCCGGTTGACCGGAACGGCGAGCTCCGCGGTGACGATGTCATCTCGCGCGTCGATGTCGTTCGCCGGATCGAGCCCGAAGAAGTTGCCTCCGCCCTCATCGATCTTGTCCGGATGCGGTGTGCCGAACGTGCCGTCGGGCCCGGGATACCGAAAATAGAACGCGAACTGCCCGGCCTGCACGTCGACCTTGAGCGCATTCGCTGGGACGGGCGCGAGAAACGTGTTGTACCAGATCTTCGATCCCACCAATGACAAGGTCAGGACCTCGACGCCGACGAGCGCCGTCGCCAGGACGACCAACGGCGTGGCGCCGCCTGGAAATCGCCTGATCGGCCGTTCCTTCTTCTCGTCGGAGACACGCCAGACGAACACCGCCAGCGTCAGCTGTGAGACCACGAACAGCACGCCCGCGGCGACCATCGTTTCCACCAACTGACTATCGATCGACGGGCCGACTACCGAGATGTCGGGCGGGAGCCACCACGTACGCGCGACGAAGATGCCCGTCGACACGATCGTGATGACCGCGACCAGGGCTGCGAACAGTTTGGCCATGGTCAGTACGGCGTGGCTTTGAACTGGAAATCGGCTTTGGTTGGTTGGGCCCCCACAGTCACGTCCTGCGTCATCGTGCCGAACTTCTCGTGCCACGCGGTGAGCGTGTACTTCCCTGGGGGGAGTCCCGTAATCGTGTACGTCCCGTCATTGCCAGAGAGGCCGAAATGGGACGTGGCGAGCACGATGTGATAGCCGTGCATCCAGGGATGGACGTTGCACTTGACCGGGATGAAGTCCGGGTTGTCGTACTTGGTGACGATCGGTGGCGAGCCGGGTGGCTGGGACTTGTTCCACTCCGGGTTTTTCGTCGGCAGCGGATGAATGTTGTGCGAGGTCTGATCGTTGTTGGCGATTTCGAGCGACTGGCCCGCGTGCATCACGACCACGTGCGGGATGTACTGGCAGCCCTTCTGCTCGAGATGCACGGGCGTCGTCGGAGTCTCCGATCCCTGATCGCCGGCCGACACATATACGACGACGTACTGCAGCGCGTTGTTCGGGCCCGTGACGACCGTCTCGGTCTCGATCGGCGTCGCGTGTTGCTTGGCGCAGGAGGGCTCCTTCGCCATGTCGATCGGCTTCATCTTGGGCGGCGTGCCGGTGAACGTGATCGTCCCGGTCACTGAGCCCGCGAGCGTGGCGCGTGGCGCCGATGGCGCCCACGCGGTCGTGCCGATAAGCGCTACACCAAGTGCAGCGATCGTCCGTGTCATTGTCCGCCCCCATCGGGTCCGATTGGCTTCAACTGTCCTTGGTGCGTGCTCGCCCATTGCTCCCACACCACCTTCTCGGGCGACTCGGCCTGCTGCAGCGTCCGCAGGAAATGCACGAGGTGCCAGGCATCGTCGCCATGGAAGTTGTCGGCGAACGACGGCATGGGCGTCCCATCGAGCCCGGTCAAGAAGATCTTGTAGAGATCCTGGTTCGTCGTCCCGCACTTGAATCGCGAGCTGGCGGCGAAGTTGAACGGCTTGATCGGCTGATCTTTGCTGTCGGTGAGCGTCGATGCCGACGGGCCATTGCCGCGCCCCTCGGGGCCGTGGCACTTCCAGCATTCCATTTTCTGGAAGAGCGCGCGCCCGGCGAGAATGTCGTCCGCGGTCACCGGAATCTCGGGCGGTACCGTGATCGGCGTTCCCGGCTTCTCCGTCTTCCAGCGCGGCGAGAAGGTCTTGATGTACTCGACGAGCGAATGCAACTGATCGTCGGCGAGCGGCCGCCACGACGGCATGTTCGAGTTCACGAGCCCGCGCCGAACCGTGTTGTAGAGATCGTCGTCCGTTGGCAGTGTCCCGCTCGGCGTCGATCGACACTTGAACGTCGCCAACGTGAAATCGCGGGGCTTGGGATCGATCCAATCGGCGTTCTCCCCTTGGCCGTCGCCGGCATTGCCGTGACACCCGGCGCAGTACCGCCGAAAGTCTTCTCGCGCGCCGCCCATGATCGACGGTTGCGCCTGAGTCGCGCTGGAAGCGGCGACCGCCGAGACGAGCAGACTGATATATACGAGTCTCATGTCGGCTCCTCAGAAGGCGAAGTCGAAGGCGAACAGCAAGCTGCTGCTCCAGACGCTCGCCGTTGGATTGAGCGGCGGAAGGCCTACGCCATCGCCGCTGATCGGCACGTTCCCGACGGTTCGGGTGAGCGAGTACTCCGCATGGAACGCGAGTCCCGCGCGGCTGAACATGAACGGCATCCACCGGCCGCCGAACGAGTAGGCGTCGATGTCGCCGAGGCTCGTCGGCGTGCCCGGCAGCGCCTGTTGCGACATTCGCACGATCTCGGCCCGCTGCAACAGCACGAACCGCGAGTTCAAGTATTCGTGCGTCTCCAGAAACTCGGCGTTCCATTGCGGACCGATGGCGCCGGTCGGCAATGCCTGATTGCCCGGCGTGCTCGTGCCCAGGTATGGATCGTCACGCGCGTGCATGTAGAACGGCATGAACTCGATCGGGCCGGCGTAGAGATCGCCGGCGAGGCCGACACGATAGTACGACTTGTTGTCGACACCACTGCCCGCGATCGGCGCGCCGCCCGATGTCCGGTACAGCGACGACTGCTGCCCGAGGTACCAATAGGCGCCGATGCGCTCGACGCCGAGTGCGCCGGCCTGGAACCCTTGGCTGAACGTGAAGAATGCGTCGTAGCTGTTGCCAGTCGGCGTGCCCGGCGTGCCGTCGTTCGACGACAGAATCGAGGCGCTGTACCGGGTATAGCTGGTCTTATTGTGGCCCTGGAGCTCCATGCCCAGCTGGTTGTCGCCGATGCCGAATCCGGTGTTGTCGCCGACGGGCACGAAGTGGTAGCTCTGGTAGACGCCACCGTTGTTGGACAGGAACAGGAACCGCTTCTCGGAGATCAGGTTGTCGAGCTCGAACTTCCCGACTTTGACGTTCAGCCATGGGCTGTTCGCGAGGTTATCGAACCGGATGAACGCGGACTCGAAGTGGAACGACGCGAACGGGTCGGATGAGAAGAGCAGGACGAACGAGATGTTCTTGTACAGCGTGCCGGCGGTCCAGAAGTCCATGCCGGAGAGGTCGAACCCGTGCGTGGTGAGGCGGCGGGCGACTTTGACCGACGAGTCGCCGGGTACGGCGTCGACGGTTTGATTCGTCGTGCTCTCCTCGTGCCACTGCGGCGTGATGCGTAGCGCGATCGGCAAATAGCTCGCGTCCTTGAAAATCGGCGAGTCGCGATCGTTGCCGAGCTGGTAGCCGTTGTCGCGGAACGCCTGCCCGAAGGCGTTGAGCTCGGGCCACGCGGTGTGGCACGCCGAACATCGGAGTCCGTACTTGCGGGCGAATGCGGGGATTGATTTGCTCTTGTGGGCCGTCGCGTTGAGCGAGGCCGTGTACGCGCGGAACGCGGTCGTACCCGTGGCCACATTGGCCGTGAGGATCGCGCCGAGGATCCCCGTAGTCAAAAGCATCCTGATGCCTCCGGGTGCGTGAGAAGCCGGACGGTCAGAGAATCACCTACGCAGGCGGCGGGATGGATAGTCACACTTGCTACTATTGGCAAGTGCAAATGGACTTAGCCGGTCGAGGTCGCTCGACTGGCCACTTGGCCTTACTGCCGCACAAGTCACCATGCTGTAAGCGCTTATCGAATGGCGCAGTCAGCGTAGCCCGAAGGGCGCGCGCTCACATATCACATCCATGTATGAGCGCTTCCGGCGTGTTACCACTACTGGCGGCATTGGCTGCGCGGGTCCGAGTTTTGACCCCGCGCCGCGTGTCATTCACCCCAGATCCCTTGGGTAGGCGCTGCACGCAGCGCAGGATGCACGCATGTCGTATCTCGCCACCCGGGTCAAGTTGCTCCGCGAAGCGCGGCGCTGGACGCAACAGGAACTCGCCAGTGAAAGCCGCGTTTCCGTGACAACCATTTCCCGCTACGAGAACGGACGCGTGGCGATGTTCTCGGCAAAAGTGCTCGATCGACTCTCCGCCGCCCTCGGCGTCGATCCCGGGCTACTTCTCGTGAAGATGAAGTAACTCCAAGTTGGGCCGTCAGTTGCCGCTTTCGGCAACCTCCTTGAGCTGGACCCACAGTCCGTCGCCGCCGGCCACGGTATGTTGGTATCTGGTCGCGCCATTACCGACCGTCGTGAAATCGCCGGTCTTCATGTCGAGCCTGGTCCCCCCGCCTTCGGGTACCAACTCGCACGTCATCGTCAGATAATTCTCGGGCACGTCCGCGAGGCCCGAGTGCGGATCGATCATCGTGTAGCTCAGCAATCGATTCGGCTCGGCGTCCCGCAATAGTCCCTTGACGTAGATCACCCCGTCCGCCGCACCCTTCCAGTCGAACCGCCCGCCGATCGACCAGTCGCTGACGATCTCGCAGCCGAACATGTAGCGCCTCGTATACTCGGCGTCGGTCAACACCTTCCAGACTCGTGACGCCGGCGCGTCGATATGGATCGACGACTCGATGAATCGTGGTATCGTCATATGAGCGTATGATGGCGCCGCAACCCGAGCGCGTATTGGAAAAACGCGACGAAGTTGGACCGCGCGGAATTCTCTACCCGGAGCGGCGGTCGGAGCTCGGCTCTCTGGTCCGCCTCGGCCCCTCGAGAGACCTGGCGCCCTTTGTCGGGCACTATTGGATCATCGCCTGGGACCTACGCGGTCACCCGCCGCAAACCCAGGAGACCCTGCCGCACCCCTCCGTCCACATTGCGCTAGAATTTGGCCGCTCTGGGATCTATGGCGTGGTCAAAGGGCGATTCACGCGCGTGATCGAGAGCAAGGGGAGAGTCTTTGGCATCAAATTTCGGCCTGGTGGATTCTACCCGTTCTTGAAGCTTCCGGTCTCGCGACTGACGAATCGTATTCTGCCACTCGGCGATGTGTTCGGCGCCGCGGGCGAGGCGCTTGCACCGAGCGTGCTCGCGAAGCGAAGCGAGCGAGCCATGGTTGCGGTCGCGGAAGCCTTCCTGAGGCACCAGAACCCTGAGCGCGATGCCGTAGCCGAGCGGGTCGCCGACATTGTCGAACAGATCGCCACGGATCGGACGATCACGACGGTTGAGACAGTCGCGGGAAAAAGCGGCCTCACGGTCCGGTCGCTACAACGATTGTTCTCGCGATATGTCGGCGTCAGTCCGAAATGGGTGATCAATCGCCACCGACTCCACGAGGCAGTCGACCGCCTCACGAAAGGCGAAACGGTCGACTGGACGCAACTCGCATTCGAGCTCGGCTACTTCGACCAAGCCCACTTCATTAAAGACTTCAAGGCCATTATCGGCCGAACACCGGGCGAGTATCGAAGTCGATAGGCAGCGCCCGCGTCCCTTCGAGCCGCACGGCCTCCAAGCGATCGCCGTCGAGACCGAGCGCTTCGAGAATGGTCGGCGCGATCTGCTTGGTCTCGACCGGCTCGTCGAACGACTCGCCAGTGCCACCGCTCCACGACAGGAGAATCGGCACGTTGGTGTCGTCGTGGCTGAAGCCGCCATGCTCGGCGAGCTTCGTTGCCGTCGGCGACGCATAGATCACACCCAGGTTCGGCACGACGATGATGTCGGGCGCGCGCGAATCCTTCTCGACCGAGTTGAACCGATCGGCCAGCGGATCGCCGAACAGAATGTCCTGGATGCCGATCGTCGAACTATTGGCCTGCAACGCATCGACCGCGCCTTCGACCGTCGCACGCGTGTGCTGATTCAGCCAGATGATGCCGATATCGTCCTCGGTCGTCGCCGCGACCACACCCGGCTCGGCGGCGTTGATCACGTTCGGGATGATCGCATCATCGACGATCTTGCGCAGAGCCGGGTTGATCGGTGCTTGGCCGTGCTTGGCCGAGACGACGATTAAAGTCGAGTTGAGAAGGCCGTCTTTATCGAGCGCGGCGACGAACTTGCCAAGCGCACCATCGACCCAGTCGAGCGCACCGGCGAGACCGGGAGTCGGCGTGCCAGCGGCATCGAGGTAGCCCGCGGTCTTCTCCCCGACGCTCACGGTCTGGAAGTTCATGCCGAAGATGCCGGGCGCGCCGAACGATCCGGCGCCCGTGTGATCGTGGCCATCGATCTCATTCAGGATCGCCTGCACCTTGATGCTGTCATACTGCTCGCAGTCGGCGACGTTCGTCGTCGGGACCTGTCCGTTCGGCAGCGGCGCCGCGATCTCGGGATTGAAGTCGTCGTCGATGCCATGACCCGACGGTCCATTCAGGACCTCGTAGCTCAGATCCTTGTCCGACCACGCCGTGCGGAATCCCGCGGCCTTGGCGACTTCGAAGATCGTGTTGACCTTCAGATGCTGGTGCGGATACACCGGCGAGCAACCGTTCTTCGGGTCGCGCGGCAGGTTGAGCGGATTGATGCCACCGCCACCATTGAGCTGGTTCGAGTTGATGTCGATGAACTCGCTATAGTCGACCACCGTGCCGAGCGTGTCGCACGCCACGTCTCCCGGCGGCGCGAGCGCGTGATCGTACGAGACTTCGTAGATGATACCCGTGGTCTTCGGCGAACCGCCCGTCGTGATCGCCAGGATACCGGGCCATGAATCTGACGGTCTGGAAGTGGCACCACCGAAGAACGTCACGCCGTGCTGGCTGAGTTTGGCCAGCGTCGACTTCGGGTGCGTCGCGACGTACCGGCACAAGTCGACCGCGTGGAAGCCATCGACGCTAATGAGCAGCACGTGCTTGATGCGATTCGATGCGTGCTGACCGACTCGACTGGCGCTGAGCCCGGTCTGCGCTGTCGTGGGTGTTACGGGATCGCTCGGTCGATCGCAACCGGCAGCGGCATCCCGATCGCGGCCGTGACGTGGCCGCCACGGCCCCGTATCATTTCCGACATGGATGAATTGGACCAACTCGTCGAGCTCTCCAACCTCATGGGCCGGGATACGCGTCTCGTTCAGCCCGGTGGTGGAAATACATCGATCAAGATCGGATCCGAGCTCTTCGTGAAAGGGAGCGGCACCGATCTGCGCACGATCGGGCGCAAGGGATTCACTCGCTTGTCATTGCCCGCGCTGGCCCCGCTGCGTACGGCAGAGTCGATGGACGACGCCGAGATGATGCGGTTCATGGCGGGTTGCATGCTGCAGCCCGATCAGCCATCACCGAGCGTCGAAACGCCGCTCCACTCGTTGTTACCGCACCGCGTGATCGCGCATACGCATGACGTCGCGACCATGAGCCTGACGAACGTGACGGACGTGGTCGCTGAGCGGCTCGTTCATGATCTCTTCAATGGGGAGATCGTGTACGTGCCGTACGTGCGGCCCGGATTTCCGCTGGCGCGAGCCGTGAGTCGCATGGTGGACCAGATACCCGAGCGCGCCATCGGAATGACGCTGGCGCACCACGGTCTCGTCGTATGGGCCGAGGGCACGCGCGAGTGTTATGACCGGCTCGTCCGCGCGATCAAGATCATCGAGGACTTTCTCGCCACCAAACGCCGCGCGCAGCCCACTCATGTCTCGCGTTCCACGCCTCCCGCTGAGGCCGTGCTCCCGGTGGTGCGTGGTGTATTGGGGTCGACGAGTCGCGTGATCTTGCATTTTGACGGAGCCGAGGATGTCCTCACGACGTTGGAGACACCGGGTCTGCGCGAGGTAGTTCATCGCGGCATGGCTACCCCCGAGCACATTTTGCGCGCCGGTCGCGTGCCTTTGTGGCTCGATCCCACTCGAGACACTCGCGAGCAACTCATCGAGCAACGCGAAGAGTATGAGGCGTACCACGCCAAGTATGCGACGCACGGTGAGCGGGCGCTCGACGATTGGGCGAAAGTCGTGCTCGCGCCCGGCCTCGGCATGATCACCGCTGGACGTGACAAGCGCGCGGCCGTGACCGCGAACCTCTGTTATCGCGCGACGCTCGAAGCGATCGTGAACGCCGAGTCGATCGATCGATTCACGTTCCTGCCGGACGCCGACGTGTTCGAGTTCGAGCATTGGCCGCTGGAGCGCCGAAAGATCGACGAGCAGGACGCGAAGGAGCGCACCGCGCTCTTACTCGCCCGCCACGTCGCGATCATCATCGGTGCCGGCAGCGGCATCGGGCGAGCCGCCGCGCTCCGCTTCGCTCGCGAGGGCGCGCATGTCGTCGCCGCGGATCTCGATGGCACGGCGGCCGAGACGGTCGCGGCCGAGATCAATGGCCGCCATCCGTCGCGCGGGCTCGGTCTTCGGGTCGACGTGCGCGACGATGCCAGCCTGGCGGAGCTGGTGCGCCGCACGGTCATCGAGTTCGGCGGGCTCGATTCGTTGTTCTATACGGCCGGCCAGGCGCCCCGCTTCGCGCCAGTGACCGACATCCGGCGCGAGGATCTCCAACGCCAGCTCGACATCCATTATATGGGCGCCGTGCTCGCCATCGGCAAAGCGGCGGCAGTCATGAAGCGACAGGGGCTTGGCGGCGCGATCGTTGGATCGGTATCAAAGGCCGCTTTGGCTCCAGGGCGGGATGCCGTCGCGTACGGAGGCAGCAAGGCGGCGCTCTTGCAGGCCATGCGTGTGGCCGCCGTGGAGCTCGGTGCCGATGGCATTCGCGTGAACGCCATCAACGCCGATCAGATCGAGACGCCCATGTTCATGAAGTTCGTCCAAGAGCGGGCCGCTTCACGCGGCATCTCGACGGAGGAGCAACTGGAGGCGTACCGGCGGCGAAACGTGATGGGCGTGTCGCTGATTCCCGCGGACACGGTTGCGGATCTCGCGGCGCTGTTGGCGAGCGAGAAGTTTCGGTATACGACCGGAGATATTATCACGGTCGATGGGGGGCTTCCCGAAGCGTTCCCGCGTTAGCGCTGGAACACGAATTTTTCCGTCGTCACCTGGCTCACCGGACACCGCCCTACCGTCGCGGGCTTGAACACCCGGTTGCTGAGCGAATCCTGGGCTGCTTCGGTCAGCGGATCCATCTCGGTCGGCCATCCGACATGATGCACGGTCGAGAGCACGACGTGCCCTTGGTCGTCGACGATGAACTCGAACGCCGCCGTGTCGCCCGCGGCCGCCAGGGTGCCGGCGCCCGGCATCGTGGCGGCCCGTGTCATGAGCCACGACGGCACTTGCACGTGCGCGAATGACATGCTCAGGCTCGTATCGGGCGGCGGTGTCGTCGAGATGGAGAGCACGATGGTCTCGCCGCGCAAACGATCGCTGACCACGCCACGCAAGGCCTGCACGAAGGCGCTGTCCACGTCCGAGGAGAGCGACGTCGAGGTCACTCTCACCTCTTGCGTCGCACCCGCGCGGTGGAGGTCCACGGCGTATCGGCCAAAGATGCCCGGCGAGATGCGGAGCGCCCCTCGCCCCGCCGCGTCCGTCGCTGATGCCGGCACCGGATAGCCGAACGTGGAGAGGTCGACGGTCGACGGCATCTCGAGATGGGCCAGGACGCTGGCGAGCACCGCGCGCGCCGCGGTGCGCCACGCGGGGTTCGCGGCGCTGTCGCGCGCGGCGAGAATCGTCCCGACGAGCGCCTCGACGACGAGCTGCGGCGGCGGCATCGGACACGCGTGGTTGACATCGTTCCCGAACTGCACCTGCCCCACGATCGTCTTCGCCGTTCCCGCGCCGGCCAACGTGTCGCGAACCGTCGGATCGACCGGCGCCTCGCGGATGAACGAGTAGTCGGTGACGCGCCCATCCTCGACGTGGACGCCCGGATAATAGGCGATCACGACCGAGTGGAATCGCTGCACGACCGGCACCAGCGGCACGACCTCGTTGAACGTGGACGAGTAATTCCAATCGCGGATCGGTGGCCGGGGCCGCGTGAGATGGAACGAGGCATGGCGGACGATCATCTTCTCCGGATCGAGGTAGACCGAGCCCTCGATATCCGCGGCGTCGAGCGACGCCCGGGGCCGAAAATCGATGCGGACGAGGCCCGACTGGTCGTCGACCAGATGGAAGCAATGGTTGTCTTCGAACGCCCGTTCGGTCAGGTCCTGGAACTGCACCAGATGCATGAACTGGGCAGGCTGGCCGTGCTTGGAACCGCTCGTCTGTACCTCGCCAACCTCGTAGCGCTCCTCCTCCCAGCTGTCGCCCTCGAGCGTATCGGTCTCCACCCGCCGGTCCGCGTGTCCCGGGTCTCGCTCGACGTAGTCGTCGATCCGACGGAATCGATACGGATAGTCGGTCATGAGGATGCGCATGCGCAGGATGTTCTCGTTCATCTGCGAGAACACGAGGGCCAGTGCGGGATCCACGGTGCTGTCCGGCACGCCGGGGTTCGTGCATTCGCGCGGGGCCTTTGCGCGGACCGTGACTTGCGCGAGCCGCACGACGTGGCGCAGGCGCAAGGTGATAGTGGTCACGGCCGGCGCCGGCAGGACCTGGACCGTCGTGTCGAATGGCGTAAAGCCGATTTGCCGCGCGCGTACCTTATAGACGCCAGGGGCGAGGCGGACGAAGGTGAACGCGCCCGTGCTATCGGCGAACCGCGAGATGCTCCCCGTGTTCCCCGGGTTGAGTGTGACGGTCGCGTAGGGAACGCCCGCCGCCCCTTCCCGATACAGCACGCGCCCGGTCAGGAGACCAGCCGTCGTCGAGTCCTGTGCGGAGAGCGGCGCGGCGCACAGGACAAAGGCGACGGCCGCCGTCAAGCATCTATTCATCAATCGTAGGTAACTTAGCTAGCCGCCCACGTTGGTAGTGACGGCGTGCCTTGGCTCGGTTTCCACAGTCGACCATGCGGCACCAGCGCCGCCGGCCCGCCCGCGAACGATCGAGGAACACCCAGCCGCAACCGGCGTCCTCGCACTGGCGAAGTCTGTGCCTCGGTACGGATACCAACAACTCGGCCGCCCGTTCCACGATGGGTCCAAGCAGTCGATGCGAATCGCTCCACTCCCATGTCACCTGGCCGTCGCGACACACCAACTGACGCTGACCGGCGATCCGACTCAGCCGGGCGAGCGCCGCGTCGGGCGGCATCTGGCTGGCGGCGAGGGAGCGAACGACCTGATACAGCTCCTCGCGGACCATGTGGATCCGGGTGACCTCGCGGGGGCCGAGGTGGAACGAAGAGCGTGCGCCGAGCAGCCCGGCGCGGCGAGCCCAGCGATCCACATCGGCCCCCGTGACCAACCGTTCTCGCGGATGCGAGAGCCGGTCGGCGACGGTGTTCAGGAAGTCGAGTGCGAGGTCGCCCGCAATGAAGTAGAAGTCGTCCATGCCAGTAGCGCGAATAGCACCAAGTCGAATGCCGCATATGCATACTGCGTACGCGACACGCCGACGCCAAAGGGGAACCAGATGCCGGCGATATGCAGCGCCGAAAGCTCGGGCGCAAACAGTCCAATGGATACGAGCACCGCCGCGATCACCGCCAGCCATTGTCGTCGGCCGGCGACGAGAATGGCCAGCATCACGAGCGCGGCGAGGATCCTGGCCCACGACGTCGCGTACATGAGGGCGACAATGACGTCAACCACAATGATCGAGAGTCGCCGGACACCAAACCACGCACGCCATGCCATGATCCACGCCCCGATGATGAGCGGCACGATGATCGTGCGTAGGGTCTCGGCGAAACCGGCGGTCTCGAACTGGCCCCAGTAGAACGTGACTTGATTGACGCGCAGCATCGCCGAGAGCACGAGCGCGGTGGTCATCCAGGATTGCCGTAGGGCCAGCGCGAGGACAGCCAGGAGAACGAACGCGAGGGGCTCGATGCCATCGACGATGTAGCCCCAGAGCGTTCGAGACCACTGCAGCGCATACTGATCGCGAACGGCGTTGATCTCACCAATAGCCGGCGCGATGTGAATGCCACCATCGTCCCCAGGCGCGGCCCACACGCGAATAGCGATGGTCGCGGATTGCAGTGGGGCGAGTACGAAATACCGCGGCTGGATGCTATACGGCGCGCCAGCGTGTCCGAGATGCGTGCCGTTCACGTAGAGATCATAGCCCTCGTCGACGTCGGGCGGCCCGCCCAACGCGAGCGTGTCGTTGGCGGGGTCGGTGACCGTCACGTGCAAGCGATACCACGCAACACCGGAGGCGCCCCAACCGGGAACGTAGCCGGGGAGCCCAACGTCGGGATCACGCGCACCGGGCCGAGGAGTCAAATCGACAACCTCCCAATGCGTGTCGTCGAACGCCGGATCAGCCCACCGAGGGTCATCGCCAACGTGAAACCGCCAGGGTCCGTTGAGCGCGACGACGGCGTGACCGATGACGATCGCTTGGAGCATAACCTTATCCAGTTCTGGAACAGGTTATACTATGCGCCGTCCGGTCCGGACGCCATTTTCCCAAGCTCGTGAACTCCCGTCGACAGTTCCTCATCCGCGCCCCGCTCGCCGTGCTCGCCGCCGCCGAGGCGTGCCGGGGCCGCGAGCAAACCGCCGAGCCTTCGTCGGCCGCCTCGACTCCAGGCGCGCCGCCCACGTTCGGCGCAGCACCGGCAACCGGGCCGGTGGTCACGCCCGAGACGTTCGCCCAGGCGGAAAAGCTCGTGCAGATCGAGATGCGCGAGGACGAACGCGCCATGGTCGCGGCAAACTGGCGCCAGTCCATGGCCGCGCTCATTGAGCGACGCGTCGGTCCCCGCACGATCGCGCTCGAGGCCACGGACGTCCCCGCGACGCGCTGGAACCCCGTGCTCTCGCCCCCAGCCTCGCCAGCGCCCGATCATTTCGCCCGGAGCGCCAATGATGCGGGAGCGCTGCCGTCGACGGATGCCGACATCGCGTACGCGCCCGTGCACCATCTGTCGCGGTGGATCGAGCGCCGGCAGCTGACCGCCGAGCGGCTCACGTCGATCTATCTCGCGCGACTGCAGCAGTTCGATCCCAAGCTCCACTGCGTGATCACCCTCATGGGGGACTCGGCGCTTGCGCAGGCGAAGCAGGCGGACACCGAGATCGCGGCCGGCAAGTATCGGGGTCCGCTGCACGGCATTCCATGGGGCGCCAAGGATCTGCTCGACACCGCCGGCGTCGCCACCACCTACGGCGCCGAGCCGTTTCGCAATCGCGTGCCGACGACCGACGCGGTCGTCGTGCGGCGTTTGCGCGACGCGGGCGCGATCCTCGTGGCGAAGTTGAGCCTCGGCGCGCTGGCGCTCAACGACATCTGGTTCGGCGGCCAGACCATGAATCCCTGGCTCCTCGAAGAGGGCTCGTCGGGCTCGAGCGCCGGCCCCGGCGCCGCGACCGCCGCGGGTCTCGTTGGATTCGCGATCGGCAGCGAGACGGGCGGCAGCATCGTGAGTCCCAGCATGCGCTGCGGCGTCACGGGGCTCCGACCCACGTTCGGCCGCGTGCCGCGCACGGGTGCCATGACCCTGTGCTGGTCGCTCGACAAGCTGGGCCCCATGGCCAGGAGCGTGGAGGACACGTTCCTCGTGCTCAACGCGATCTCGGGTCCCGACGCGGGCGACCTGGGATCGGTGCCCAGCGCGTTGGAGTTCGACGCGCGTGGCTCCGTGCGCGGCCTGCGCGTGGGGTATGTGTCCAAATGGATGAATGAGGCACCGGCGACGGACGTCGACCGGGCCGCGCTCGAACAGTGCGCGAAGCTCGGCATGGTCCCGACGGAGGTGACGCTACCGGACTGGCCCTATGACTCGCTCAATGTGATTCTCTTCGCCGAGGCCGCTGCCTCGTTCGAGGAGATCACGCTGAACGGCAAGATTCGCGAGCTCAAGGCTCAAGTGCCCGATGCGTGGCCGAATCAATTTCGTGAGGCGCGGTTTCTCTCGGCCGTCGATTTTGTGCAGGCCGATCGGTTCCGGCGGAAGGTCGCCCAGGAGATGGCGCGCGTGGTCTCGCAGGTCGACCTGCTCCTCGTGCCATCGTTGCGCGACGAGATGCTCGTCATCTCGAACTGCACCGGGCATCCGTCGCTGACATTGCGAACCGGGTTTGTGAATGTCTCGCAGGCGCGCAGCGATTGGGCGCCGGATCCCGCGCATCCGTTGCCGACGTTTTCGCCGCCGCGGCGGGTGCCGCATGGAGTGACGTTGATCGGGCGATTGTTCGACGAAGGCACGATTGGTCGCGCCGGTCTCGCGCTCGAGCGCGCGAGCGGCGTGGCGAGGGAGCGGCCGCCGGGGTTTTAGCGCCGTTCGCCGTTCGCGGCGGGGCTTTGGCTGCATACGCGTGTGCGCGGCGCTTCGCGACCGCTTACTGATTCGGCCATGCGTCCTATCATCCTGTTGGCGTGCGTAGCGGCAGTATTACGTGGGCAAGAGCCGACCATCTTCGCGCCCGGCGTTATCTCCGGCGGGTCCAACGAGCTGTCGCCGGCGTTTGCGCCGGATTGCCGATCCGTATGGTATACAGTTGGCAACAGCACGGAGAGCGCGATCGTCACGTCGCATGTGGCGAATGGCAAATGGACGTCGCCGACGCTAGCCGAGTTTTCCGGGTACTGGCGCGATCTGGAGGCGGCGATGGCGCCGGACGGATCGTATCTCATCTTCGCCTCGAACCGCCCAGCGACGGATGGCGGCCCGGCGCTCGATGGGAACTATGGCGGCGCGGTGCGGCCGGGTCGCGGCGGCAACCTGTGGCGCGTCGATCGGCGCGGTGGCGGCTGGAGCAAACCCGTGCGACTGCCGGAGGCCATCAACGCGAACACGTCGGTGTTTTCGCCGAGCGTGGTCGCGGATGGTAGTCTGTACTTCATGAAACCGTCGCCGGAGACTGGGCGATTCCAGATTTACCGGTCGCAATACACGAACGGCCAGTACGCACCGGCCGAACGCGTGTCGTTCAGCGACGAGCAGTGGGCCAACGTCGATCCCGCCGTAGCGCCCGACGAGTCGTTCGCGGTCTTCTCATCGAACCGGCCACCGACCGCGGACAAAGACAACGATTTGTTCATCGTCTTTCGTCAAGGTGGTGTCTGGGGCGAGCCAAAGTCGCTGGGGCCTGGCGTCAACAGCCCCTCGAGCGAGATCGAGGCCCGGCTCTCACCAGACACGCGTACGCTCTTCTTCGCCAGCAACCGGATCGTGACCACGCCCGCCGGGTCACCGATCGCGATCGATCGCATGCGGGCTTGGAACAACGGGCTGATGCACATCTGGCGCGTGGATCTCTCGCCATGGGTCACCGGCAAAAGTGGGTATTGCACACCGGTGGGTTAGCGCACGAAATGGAGATTTGAGCCGAGCCGCACGGGCGCTACCATCCGCGCATGAAATGGCTGCTCTTGCTGGCGATGGTGAGTCTGGGCGCCCCGGATCACCAGCACGATTTCGACTTCGAGTTCGGCGCGTGGAAAGCGCATGTGCGCATGCGCCAACGCCTGTCGAACGCCGAATCGTGGACCGAATTCGATGGCACGTCGACGGTGCGCAAGATTTGGGATGGCCGCGCGAATGCGGGCGAGCTCGAGGTGTCGAGTGGGACTACGCACATCGAAGGCCTGACGTTGCGCCTGTACAATCCGGAGACGCAACAGTGGAGCATCTACTGGTCGAACGCGAAGGATGGCGCGATCAGCGGCACGCCGATGTTTGGCCGGTTCGAGAATGGACGCGGCGAGTTCTACGGTCAAGATGTCGCCAACGGCGCGAACGTCTACGCGCGTTTCATCTTCTCAGGCCTAACGCCGACGAAATTCACGTTCGAGCAGGCGTTTTCCACCGACGGTGGGAAGACCTGGGAGACGAACTGGACGGCCACGTTCACGAAGAGTTAACAAGCCCTTGCAATCATGGGGGAAGACGGGCATCGTCTTTCCCCCATGCGCTTCACTCTCTGCCTTCTGGCGATCCTCCCCAGCATCGCCCACGCACAGACCTACGACACTCTGCTGTTCCGCGCCCTCTCATGGCGTGAGATCGGCCCATATCGCGGCGGACGCTCGGTTGCGGTCGCGGGCTCGGCGGCCCGTCCGTACGAGTACTGGATGGGTACGACCGGCGGCGGCGTGCTCAAGACGACCGACGGAGGCATTCACTGGTCTCCGGCCACCGACAAGTACTTCGGCGGCACGATCGGGGCGATCGGCGTCAGCGAGTCCAACCCGGACATCGTGTACGTCGGCACCGGCGAGTACGACATCCGCGGCAACGTCTCGCACGGCGACGGCGTGTTCAAGACCACGAACGCCGGCAAAACGTGGGAAAAGGTCGGCCTGGCCGACACGCGCCAGATCTCGCGGGTGCGCGTCGATCCACGCGACCCGAACATCGTCTACGTCGGCGCCCTCGGCCACGTGTGGGCGCCGAACCCGGACCGCGGGTTGTACAAGTCGACGGACGGCGGGAAGACCTGGGCCAAGATCCTGTTTCGGAACGACTCGACGGGTGTCTCGGAGGTCGTGCTCGACCCGAACGACTCGCGGACCATCTATGCGGCGTTCTGGCAGGCCGGCCGGAAGCCCTGGCAGTTGGTGAGCGGCGGCGCGGGGAGCGGCATCTTCAAGAGCACCGATGCCGGGTCGACGTGGATGGAGATCACGCGCAACTCCGGGCTGCCGACGGGCATTATCGGCAACATCGGCCTCGCGGTTTCGCCGGCAAACTCGCGCCGCGTCTGGGCCTTGGTCGAGGCCGACTCCGGTGGGGTCTACCGGTCGGACGACGGCGGACAGACGTGGACCAAGACCAACAGCGAGCGCAAGCTGCGCCAGCGGGCCTGGTACTATACCAAGATTTTCGCCGATCCGAAGGACGCGAATACGGTTTACGCACTCAATACGAATTTTTATAGGAGCACCGACGGCGGAAAGACGTTCAAGAACATCCCGGTGCCGCACGGGGACAACCACGACCTGTGGATCTCCCCGGCCGACGCGCAGCGGATGATCGAGGCGAACGACGGCAGCGCGAACGTGTCGTTCAACGGTGGCAAGTCGTGGTCCGAGCAGGACGATGCGACGGCCCAGTTCTACCACGTCACGACGACGACGGACTTTCCGTACAAGGTCTGCGGGGCGCAGCAGGACAACTCGACCCTCTGCGGTCCTTCCGCGCAGGCCGGCGGGATCGACATCAGCGATTGGCAGGAGATCGGCGGTGGCGAGAGCGGCTACATCCAGGTGCGGCCCGATAGCACCAACATCGTGTACGCCGGGAGCTACTCATACCTCTCGCGCAAGGATATGCGGACGGGACTCCAAAAGGAGATCACGCCCTGGCCCGAGAACCCCATGGGCCACTCGGCGGGCGATCTCAAATATCGGTTTCAGTGGACGTTCCCGATTCTGATCTCGCCGCACGATCCGAACACCCTGTATGCCGGCGCGAACGTCCTGTTCAAGTCGACGAACGAGGGACAGACCTGGCAGACGATCTCGCCCGATCTCACGCGCCACGATCCGGCGACGCTCGGCGCATCAGGCGGTCCGATCACGAAAGACCAGACATCCGTCGAGTACTATGCGACCATTTTCTCGATCGCTGAATCTCCCCTCACCAAGGGCGAGATTTGGACCGGGAGCGATGATGGTGTCATTCAACTGACACGAAACGGCGGGACCACGTGGTCCAAAGTCTCCCCGACGGAATGGGGAGAGTGGATGCGGATCTCCAGCATCGACCCGTCCCACTACGATGCCGGCACCGTGTACGTCGCCGGCAATCGCTATCAGATGGATGACCAACGCCCGTATCTGTTGAAATCGACGGACTACGGCCACACGTGGAAGCTGATCACGAATGGCATTCCAGAGACCGAGTTCACGCGCGTCATCCGGGAAGATCCGGTGAAGCGTGGGCTCCTGTATGCCGGCACGGAGCGCAGCGTGTACGTCAGCTTCGACGACGGCGCGCACTGGCAGTCGCTCCGCCGCAACCTGCCGCTGGTGCCAATTCACGACCTGGCCGTCAAAAACAACGACCTCGTCGCCGCGACACATGGCCGATCGTTCTGGATCCTGACCGATGTATCGCCGCTCCGTCAGCTCGCGGCCGGGATGACGCCGACGCAGATGCACCTGTTCAAGCCGGCGCCGGCGTATCGCGTGTCATGGGGTGGATTTGGTGACGGCGGCGGAGACGCCGCGGCACACCCTCACGGGAAGAATCCGCCCAACGGGGCGGTGATCTACTATACGCTCGCCGATTCGACATCGGCGGTCACCATGGAGTTCCTCGACTCGGCCGGCCATCTCGTGCGCAAGCTGAGCTCGCGCCTCGACAGCGCCAGCCTGGCGGATAGCACCGAACACGCCGACAGCGTGAAAGCTGTTCGTCGCGATAGCTTGACGCGCGCCGGTGTCGCCTCCGATAGCATCGCCAAGCTGCTCGCCGTACCGGACACGACGAAGCCCGACGACGAAAGCGAGTCGCATCACGTCCCGCCGCCGCCGCGCATCCCGGCGAAACTCGGCCTCAACATGTTCGCGTGGAACATGCGCTACCCCGATGCGAGCGCGTTCGACAATCTCATCATGTGGAACGGCAACGTGAACGGACCGGTCGCACCTCCGGGACGCTACACGGTGCGGCTGACCGTGGGCAGCGAGACCCAGTCGCAGCCCCTCATCATTCGCGGAGACCCGCGCAGTCCCGCGACGCCGGCGGGGTACGCGGCGCAGTTCGCGCTGGCGATGCGCATTCGCGATCGGCTGAGCGCGGCGAACGATGCCGTCAAAACTATTCGCAACGTTGCGTATCAAATTCGGTCGGACAGCGCAGATGCCCCAACGGGCTTCGTGGACATCGCCGCGCCGTTCGTGGTCCGGATACACGCGATCGAAGGCGAGCTGTATCAGGTCCAGAACCGGAGCGGACAGGACCCGCTCAATTTCCCCATCAGACTCAATAACGAGATCGCGGCGCTCGCTGGCACGGTCTCGAGCGCGAACGGGCGGCCGACCGGGCCGACCTATGCGGTGTTCGAGACACTCTCGGTCGAGCTCGACGCGCAGCTCGCCGCGCTCAAGACCGTGCTCGCCACGGATCTCCCAAAACTCAACGCCGTGCTACGCGCCGCGGGTCGCACGGAGATCGTGCCGCGCGCGGAGGAGCCACCGAAGCCAAAGAAGCCCACGATCACGGCGTCGAGGTAACGTCTGGATTTCGCACTCGACTACGAGACGTTCACTGTCGGCCACTCGCTCGGCGTCCACGCCGACGGGTTCGAGTGGTTGAACCGCATTCCGCCCCACAGTCTGCACGCGATCATCACGGATCCACCGTACGGCGTGAAGGAGTTCGACCGCGATCAGTTGGAGCGGCTGCGCAATGGGAACAGGGGCGGCATCTGGCGCATTCCGCCGAGCTTCGATGGCCACGAGCGCTCGCCCCTGCCCCGCTTCACGGCGCTCAACGCGAAAGAACGGTCGCTGCTGCGTGAGTTCTTTCTGCGCTGGTCGCGACTGGCCGTTCGCGCGCTCCGCCCGGGCGGTCACGTGTTCGTCGCGGGCAACGCGTTCCTATCGCAACTCGTCTGGTCGGCGATCGTCGACGGCGGCCTCGAATTCCGCGGCGAGCTCATCCGCGTGGTTCGCACGCTCCGCGGCGGCGATCGGCCGAAGAACGCACACGAGGAATTCCCCGATGTGTGCTCCATGCCTCGTGGATCGTACGAGCCCTGGGGAATTTTTCGCTCGCCGCTCCCGCCGGGGATGAAAGTGTCGGACTGCTTGCGAGCGTACGAGACCGGAGGCCTCCGGCGGCTCAGCGATGGTCGGCCGTTCCTCGACGTGATCCTGAGCGAGCGCACGCCGAAGCGAGAGCGCGCCATCGCCGGTCATCCGAGTCTCAAGCCGCAGTCGCTCCTGCGACAACTCGCCTATGCGGTGCTGCCCCTCGGCCGCGGGGTCATCGCCGATCCCTTCATGGGATCAGGATCAACGCTCGCCGCGGCCGAAGCGGTCGGAGTACAGTGCGTGGGCGTCGAGCGCGACGCCGAGTATTTCGCGTTGGCGCGAACGGCGACTCACGCGTTGCGCACGTAGTCGAGCGCCAGGAGCTCCTTCCGCCTGTTACATACTCGCGACAGGTCGCACGCGCTCTCACCGCGTACTTGGTGAGCACCGTTGACCAGTATTCACCCCAAACAAAGATTCGTGTGAGCGTCTCCGCTCTCGTCCCGTACTCAGGGAGTATTTAGCCATGCGTCGCACGTCGTTCGCGTTTGCGTCTCTTTTCCTCACCGCCACCGCCCTCGCCCAGACCGCCCAGCAGTCCAATGGCTCGATCGGCGGCTCCGTCCTCGGCGCCACCGGTCTCACCAACGGCACCAAAGTCACCATTCAGATGCTCGACTCGGTGACCACGCTGAACCTCGGCGCGACGTACAGCGCGCAGGTCTCACAAGCGTTGGTCGGCTCGAGCACGAATATCCCTGGCGGTTCGCCGGCGGTGGTGAAAGTCGTCGCCAACACGGGTTATCCCGCCACGTACTCGCTGGCGCTCGTGTCGCTCACCGTCAACGGCCAGGCGACCGCCGTCTCGGGCGGCATGCCGGTGCTGAACAAGGTCGGCACCGCGATGAACGGCGCGGGTGACGCCGTGGGGAACGCGGTGGGCAACCTGTTCAACAAGCCGGCGAAGAATCAGCCCAAGGCTCCGCCGCGCCCGGCGGCGGCGGTGTCAGGCACACGCATCTACGTCCCGTCCAACTCCGCGGTCATATTCACGCTGACTTCGGCGGTCCCGACGCAGACTGCGCAGGGACAGCCAGTGGCTGGTGCGGCGCCTGGCGCGGCGCAGCCCGGACAGCCCGTCGCGCAACCGGCGACTGGCGCCCCTGCTGCTGCCACGTCCAGCACCGTCGTCTACGCGCAGGTCCAGTATCAGCTGACGGGCTGCCAGCGCCAATCGCCGCACATCATCTGCAATGTGACGGTGACCAACCTGCGCGGAGGCGACCTGATGATGAACGGCGCGGGCGGCGCCTACTTCATCGACCAGTCCGGCAACCGGGTGATGGCCGATATGCGGAGCCTGGCCAACTGCGTTGGCTGGGGTGCCTGCCAACTCGTGCCGAACATCGCGATGGCCGGTCAGTGGCAGTTCATGGACCAGGACAACCATGCGACGACGCTCGTGCGCTTGCAGATCCACGAGAACGGCGTCCCGGTCGCCCAGTTCAACAACGTGCCCGTCAACTAATTAGTTCGGCGGGTAGCTCCTTTTCCACGACCTGTCCGCCGACCACGCTGACGTAAAACACTTTGGCATCTGGCTTCGAGGCGACGACGCGCTTGACGTCGTTGTCCTCGAAGTAGATGCCGGCGTTGTTGTAGCATGCGTACCCGGGCTTCATTTGGCCGGAGCCGATGAGCTTCAGGTACAGCGGCCGACGTTGGCCCTCGGCGTCGTAGTGCGGACAGTGGCTCCCCTTGAGCAGGCCGAGGGCTTGCACGATCGACAACTCCTTCGGGCGGGAGTCGGTCGTGCCTTCCTCGAACCAGCAGAGCGACCCCGCGCTCGCGCCGCCGAGCACAATGCCGCGGTCCCAGGCATCGCGCAGCACCTGATCGATCCCTTGCGCCTTCCAGATCACCTGTTGGTTGAGCGTGTTGCCACCCGAGCAGACGATGCCGTCCATCGACAGGAGCACGTCGGCGAAGGACTGGTTTTGTTCATAGCTACTGATGAAGCTGGTCTGCACGAACGGCGCGACGTTGACCTTCTCGCAGTCGTGATAGAATCGGATGATGCCGTCCGCGTGATCCGCGGACGCGGTCGGCAGGTAGCAGATCCGGGGACGCGGCTTGCCGGTGAGCGACGCCATGTAGCGGATCCACGCGTCGTTGTACACGCCACCGGCGATGAGAATTTTCCGCGTCGCCGCGGAGCCGTGGTTGCCGAGCGCCGTCGCCGCCGGTTCGAGTTTCGTGGCGGCGATGCCCAATGAGCCGAGTGCGGTCGTGGCGACGAACTCTCTGCGTTCCATGATTACGTGTGCTCCGTATGGAGTGCGTTGTCGAGGACTTCTCGGAGTTTGCGGCCGACGATCACGTCGTCGCCGGCTCGCATCATCCATGGACCGACGACGATCGTGTGCTCGTCGGAGTGGAGACCAGCGGCCCCAGAGGCATGGCCGGTCCCCGGGTTGAGCTCGATCGCTGGCGTGCCTTTGGCGAGCGCGTCGGCGACCGCTATCGGCGTGATCCCCACCCGCGTCTGATCATACCGGATCATAAGATGCGGGACGTGATTCGCCACGGGCGGCACGATGATCTCAGTGGTGAGTGTGGGCACACCCTTGAGCGCGGCCGCAATCCGCTCGCATCGGCTGCGTGCCTGGCCCTCGATCCCTTCGTCCGTTTGCGCGAGCAGCCAGTCGACCGCTGCGACCATGCCAATGATCTGCTCTTTGGCAACCTTCATCCCGCGCCCGACGGATCGATCGTTGGGATTATTGTTCAGCGTGGCGGCCGCGATCAGATCTTTGCGTCCGAGGAGCAGCCCGGCGTTCTGCGGCCCGCGCATGCCTTTGCCCCCTGAGAACGCGACCAGGTCGAACCCCATGCCCGTCAGGTTCCACAGGTTCGCGATCGGCGGCACGTCGGCGGCCGCATCGTTGAACGTCGGCACGCTGTGCGCTCGCGCCACTCGCACCCAATCTTCGCGCGAGATCTGCCCGCCCTCGGCCGCGTTGAAATAAAACGCGAGCGCGGTGCGGTCGGAGAAGGCCTTCTCGTAGTCGTCGAGCGTGGTCACCTCGACCAACGTCGCCCCGTCCATCTCCAGCGCGTGCTCGTGGACGAACCGATGCGCCGATTGGATGATCACCTCGTGGGGTAGCCCAGCGACTCGTGCTGGAACATCTCGCGCCCCATCCGGCGCATTGCGCGTCATGCACCCGGCGACGCCAAGCGATAGCGCGGCCGCCGCGCCCGATGACACGAGCGCTGCCTCGCACTTGAGTCGCTGCGCGATGTACGTACCGGCCGCGCTCTGGAGCTCGCGCAAACGCACGTTGTGGCTCGACGCGACCGTGATCGCCGCCTGCACCTCGGGCGGCATGAGCGACGCGGTCAGGTACGTGTACGTGCCCGCCGCATTAATGATCTTCGGGACGCCGAGTTTGTCGTAGTAGTCGATCGCGGCCGGCGCTTGCTCGCCGGGAAGCTTGAGGCCGAGCGAGGCGGCAAGCGCGACGCCGTTCTCGATGAAGCCGCGTCGGGTGGTCATTTGTCCCTCCGTCTAGCGATGCGCCACGTGAAGGGTACATAGTAACACAACATGCGACCGACTTCCGCGCGATGGGTCATGGTGGGATGGCTATTCGTGCTGAGCGCCGTCGCTTACCTCGATCGGGTGAACATCTCGATCGCCGGCACGTGGCTCGCGCGCGTGTACGGGCTCGACAACCAGGCGTTGGGTTGGGTGTTCAGTGCCTTCGTCTTGGGCTACATGCTGCTGCAAGCGCCGCTCGGTCGTGTCGCGGACCGCTGGGGCGCCCGGCGCACCTTGACGCTCGCCGTCATCTGGTGGGCGGTGTTCACGGCCCTGACGGCATCCGTTCCCGTCGTGGCCTTCGCGCTCCCCGCCCTGCTCTCGATCCGGTTCCTGCTCGGTGCCGGCGAGGCGGTGATGTACCCCGCCGCGAATCGCATCGTCGCCGCCTGGGTCCCGCCGGCGGATCGCGGCCTTGCCACCGGCATCATCTTCATGGGGGTCGGCCTCGGCGCGAGCGCGGCGCCGCCGCTGGTCACGGCTATCCTCGTCCGACACGGATGGCGCGCTCCGTTCTACGTGTGCGCGGTGCTGGGCCTCGTGGCCGGCGCCATCTGGTTCCTGCTGGCGCGCGACGCCCCGTCGGACGTTCCCGCACCGACGCGCGTCGAGCCGCACATCCCGTGGTGGTCGATCGCCACCAATCGCACCGTCGCCCTTCTCACCCTGAGCTATTTCTGCTATGGCTACGCCGCGTACATCTTCTTCACCTGGTTCTTCATCTACCTCTATAACGTGCGCGGCGTCGACCTCAAGTCGAGCGCGGTGTTCGCGGCGCTCCCGTTTCTGGCAATGGCGGCGGGATCGTTCGTGGGAGGTCTCGTGAGCGACGCGCTGTCTCGCTCATACGGCCGACGGATCGGCCGATGCGGCGTCGCCGCCGTGGGTATCGCCATCGCGGCGGCGTGCATCGGCGCCGGCACGCATCTCACGAACGCCGGCCTCGCCAGCCTCGTCCTCGCCACCGGCGCTGGTGCGCTCTACTTGGCGCAGAGCGCGTTCTGGTCCGTGAGCGCCGACATCGCGGGACCGTCGGCAGGGGCAGTTTCTGGCGTCATGAACATGGGCGCGCAGTTCGGCGGCGTCGTGACCGCATCGCTCACGCCGTGGATCGCTGATCGCTTCGGCTGGTCAGCGTCGTTCGGCGTCGCCGGCGCCCTCTGCGTCATCGGCGCGCTGGCCTGGCTGTTCATTCAGCCCGACCGCACGATTCGCATCGCGTCGGCGATCGGTCTCGCCGCGGTCGTGACCGGATGCGGCGGCAAGCCACACTTCGCGCTCGAGGCCAACGATCCCCGTTTCTGGCAGCTCGTTCCGCACGACGCGAAGCTCTCGACCGTCGCCACGGGATTCGGGTTCACCGAGGGTCCGGTCTGGGACACGTCGAATGTCCTCTACGTGAGCGACGAGATCCAGGACTCGATCTATCGCGTGACGATGGACGGCAAGAAAAAGGGGATCATCCATTTGGGCGATCCCGATGGCAATACGTACGATGGCGCGCATCGGCTCATCGACGGCGCGAGCGCACTGCGCGCGATTATCGCCGTCACGCCGGACGGTCGGTACACTGTTCTGGCCGACCACTACGATGGGAAGCGCTTCAACAGTCCGAACGACATGGTGGTCGGGCCGGACGGGGCGCTCTACTTCACCGACCCGACACTCGATCTGCCGAAGGGACAGACTCAGGAGATCCCATTCCAAGGCGTCTATCGGCTCGACACGCTCGGCAACGTGACGCTGCTGACCAAGGACCTGACGCAGCCGAACGGGCTCGCGTTCTCACCGGACGGCCGGACGTTCTACGTGGACGACAGCGATACCGGCCAACGGAATATTCGTGAGTACGACTTCATGCCGAATGCGACGCTCGCCAATGGTCGCGTGTTCGGCAAGGAGCCCGGGGAGCCGAGCGATGGCGTGCCGGATGGGATGCGGCTCGATGCGAATGGCGACATGTTCGTCACCGGGCCCCATGGCATCTGGGTCTGGGACAGCCAAGGCCATCACTTGGGCACGATCGTCATGCCGGAGCAGCCCGCGAATCTCACGTGGGGGGATCCGGATTACGGGACGTTGTATATCACGGCGACCACGTCGGTCTATCGGTTGCGCACGGGGACCCATGGCTTTGTGCCGTATCGCAACCATGTGACCACCGCGTGCGCCGCCACGGATTCGACCGAGACGCTGTCTGTCCCGCACGTCGCCTCGGCGCCGGCATTGTCCGACGATCCAAAAGATTGGACCACGGTCGCGACAACCCGTATGGACCGGGACTGCGCGCGGGTGATGAGATATCCGAAGATCGCCACGGAGATTCGCGGATTCTGGACCGATAGCTCCTTGTATCTGCTCTTCAAGGCGCCGTATGAGTCCCTCAACCTCTGGTTGCCGACAACCAACGACCGCCCCCGTCCCCATCTGTGGGATCGCGATGTAGTCGAGATCTTCCTCGGCGACGACTGGAAGAACATCCGCCACTATCGTGAATTCGAGATCGCGCCGACCGGCGACTGGATCGACCTGGCGATCGATCTCGATCACCCGGCCGAAGACTATAGTTGGCGGTCGGGCTGGCAGACGAAAGCGAGGATCGACCGTCGGGCGAGAGTGTGGTATGCCGCCGCCCGCATCCCGCTGCGCGCGATCAGCGACCAGCCGGTGGCCGCCGGCACGCGGTGGCGGATGAATCTCTATCGGATCGATGGTCAGGGCGCGGACCCGCAGCGTCATTTCCTCTGTTGGAATCCGACGTGCACGATCTATCGCGACCCGAATCACGTGCCCGAGCATTTCGGCACACTCGTGTTCACGCAATGAGAGTGGTACTGATCGCCGCACTCGCCTCGAGCACGGCGCTGGCGCAGGACGTGAAACACGGGGAGCTGGTGTTCGCCGCCCACTGCGCCGGCTGTCACGGCGCGAACGGCGCGGGCGGCGAGCTCGGACCGAACATCACCGACGGCGTCGACGACACATTGTTCACGCAGCCGCTCCCGACGTTCATTCGCCAGGGCGTCCCAGAAGCCGGGATGCCGTCGTTCGCGACGCTCCCCGCGGGCGACCTCGCTGCGGTTGTCGCCTATATCCAGATGCTGCGTTCGCCCGCCTCGGCCAAACCCATGGCCGGGAATATCACGGCCGGCGCGGCGTACTATTTCGGCGCCGGCGGCTGTGCGACCTGCCACATGATTCGTGGTCAGGGCGGCGTGCTCGGCCCGGATCTCACGGGTATTGGCGACCGCCGCCGGATATCACGACTCGAGCAGGCGCTATTGCACCCGGGCTCACCACCCCGCGAGGGGTATCGCGTCGTTTCCGTCACGCTACGGGATGGAGGGTCGTTGCGTGGATTGGCGCGGAACGAGAGCAATTACGACCTGCAGCTCGAAGACTTGAACGGCCAGCTCCATTACTTCTCGCGGGAGGAGATCGCGGCCGAGCGACCAGAGTCGACGTCGCTCATGCCACCGGTCACCGCGGGTCGAGACACGGTGCGGGATCTGCTGGCGTTCCTGAGTCGTCTCACGATCACCGGTGGTCCAGAACCGATCAAGTCGGCGAATGAGTCGGCGATTGCCCCGGACACGGCGACAGGAGACTGGCCGACCTACAACGGCCACATGAGCGGCAACCGCTACAGCGCCCTCCACGAGATCGACACGGCGACCGTGCGTCGCTTGGCGCCAGCCTGGCTCTTCCCGATCCCCAGCGCCCGGCATCTCGAGGGCACACCAGTCGTCGTCGACGGCACGATGTTCGTGACGACGGCGAATGAAGCGTATGCGCTCGATGCCCGCACGGGGCGTCCGGTCTGGCACTATGCTCGCGCGTTGACCAGCGGCGTCATCGGCGACGCGGCCGGCGCAATCAACCGTGGCGTCGCGGTGCTCGGCGATCGCGTGTTCATGACCACGGATCACGCGCACCTGATCGCGCTCGCGCGCGGCAACGGCGCGTTGCTCTGGGATGTCGAGATGGCCGACTACCATAAGCACTATGGCGCGACGGGGGCGCCGCTCGTTGTGGGTGACCTCGTGTTATCGGGGACATCGGGCGGCGACGAAGGCGACCGGGGGTTTATCGCCGCATACGACACGCGGACCGGGCGCCAGGTCTGGCGATTCTGGACGGTGCCATCGGTTGGCGAGCCAGCGGCGGCGACATGGCGTGGCCGGGCGCTGCCTCACGGGTGCGGGGCGGCATGGCTCACGGGGACGTACGACGTGACGACCGGCGTCGTGTACTGGCCCACGGGCAATCCCTGTCCCGATTACAACGGCTACGAGCGCCAGGGTGACAACCTGTACTCGAGCTCCGTGCTCGCGCTCGAGGCCAAGACCGGACGACTCGTGTGGTATTACCAGTATACGCCGCACAACCTACACGACTGGGATGCGGTGCAGACGCCGATGCTCGTCGACGACGGCGCACGAAAGCTGCTCCTGCAAGCGAATCGCAATGGCTTTTTCTATGTCCTCGACCGGGTCACGGGGAACGTGCTGTTGAGCCACCCATTCGTGCATAAGCTCACCTGGGCGAGCGGGATCGGCGCCGACGGCCGACCGATTCTTCTCCCCGGCTCGGACCCGTCGCCGCTCGGCACGAAAGCGTGCCCGTCGCTCGAGGGCGCGACGAACTGGATGTCGACGTCGTTCAACCCGTCGACGCACCTCTACTATGTGATGGCGCTCGAGGCGTGCAGCATTTTTTCCAAGTCGTCGGCATGGTGGACCCCGGGGCAGTCATTCTATGGTGGCGGCGCGAACCGCGTGCCGGGCGAGCATCGCCAGAAGGTCCTGCGCGCGATCAACCCGGAGACCGGCGAGACGGCGTGGGAAGTCCCGCAAATCGGGACGGGCGACAGCTGGGGAGGCGTGCTCAGCACCGCGGGCGGTGTCGTGTTCTACGGCGACGATGCCGGTGCACTGGCAGCCGTTTCCGCTGCAACCGGTTCACCATTGTGGCACTTCCATACGAACGCGGTCTGGCACGCGTCACCAATGACGTATGCCGTGAACGGCCACCAGTACATCGCGGCCGCCGCGGGCGGGACGATCATAGCGTTCGCATTGCCGCAATGAGCCGGGTGGCCTTCGCCGCGACCGTGGCGGCGCTGTCGCCCGGCTTGTAGATCGCCGACCCGATCCCGAACCCGTTTGCGCCGGCTTTGACCCACGGGGAAAAAGCCGCGGCGTCGATGCCGCCCATCGGCAGCACGAGCGTCCCTTTCGGCAACACGGCGCGCATGGCGCCAAGCGCGGCGGGACTCGTCGCCTCGGCCGGAAATAGCTTGAGCGCATCGGCCCCCGCATGGATCAGGGCAAACGCCTCCGTCACCGTAAAGAACCCCGGCATCGCGAGCAATCCGGCTGTCTTCGCTGCCCCGACGACGTCCGTTGCGGCGTGCGGCGTCACGATGAGCCGACCCCCGGCGCTCGCGACGTCTGTCACATCATTGGTCCGCATGACGGTGCCGGCGCCGACCAGCGCGTGTCCGGCGAATCGGCGGACGAGTCGTTCAATGCTCTCGATGGGGCGTGGAGAGTTGAGCGGCACCTCGATGATCACAATGCCGGCGCCGACCAGCGCATCCCCTATCGCCTCGACCTCATCGGGCGTGACTCCGCGCAGAATGGCGACGAGCGGGCACCGCCCCAGCCAGGAGGTCAGTCCGTCCATGCGACCTGTGCTCCGATCATCGCCAACCCGCGTGCCGCGGCCTGCTCGGGTCCCGGCGTCGCGCGTCCACCGCACGCGTCGATCGCTCGCACGTAGAGCGCGACGAGCGCCGGAGCGCCGACCACGGTCACCGCCGCTCGTGGCGTGAGCGCACTCCGTATCTCGTGACCGATCAGCAACCCGGAGAGATACGACTGGGACTCCGCTGGTGTGATTCGTCCAGCCAGCCCGAGCGTACGTACGCCGAACAAGTGATGCAGCAGCCCTTCGCCCTCGGCTGACCGGCTCACGCCGGCGTCGAACGCGGGGCCCGCGACGGGCGGTTCGGGTCCCATGAGCTTCGCCAGGAGTGTATGCGCACGGAGCGCGGCGTACGCCTCACCCGTGAGATAGGTCGCATATGAGATAATGGCCCCGTCCTCGACGCGGACCCACTTGCTGTGCGATCCTGGTAGACAGACGCACCCGGCGGTGATGCGAGCGCCGACGATCTCGACCTCTTCGCCCCGCATCACCTCGGGCACGCCATAGGCATCCACACCGGCGACACCGGGCGCGATCCGGACGCATGCCTCATCAAACGGGACGGGTTCCACCGCCCGGGCGAGATCCTGAAGCCGCACGGGACACTGGACCGGTCGCGTCTCCCGCCAGCCGTTGCGACTGCCGACGGTGCCAGAGAGGAGGATGCGCCGTTCTCCGTCGGCGATCCACGGCCCCACGAGCTCGCGCAGGACCTCGGGGAAGCGTCCGGGTTCGACCGTGAGGACGCCATCGCCAGAGTCGCGCTGCGCGACGATCACGCCTGTCGCCTCGTCGGTCAGGCGATACGCCCGCACATGACTTGTTCCCCAGTCGACGCCGATCACCAGGAACCACTCCAACGGATTGCGTGTAGGAAGCCCCACTCTCGCGCACGAGCCTATGCGACGATCCGCGATCAATCTACTCGTCCTGGCAGTCGTCGCGTGTCACGCGCCAACGACACCGCTCCCGCCCGGCGCCGAACGTTTCTCGCCACCGGCGGTTTACGCGGAGTGGTGGGGCCTGACCGAGGCGTGCTCGGGTCTGACCGGCGATTTCTCGGGTGTCGCGTGGTATCGCATCCCGAAGTCGGAGACGGTCCCCTTCGGCGAAGGAGGGGTCGTGAATGGCCTCTGGGAGGGGGATGGCAATCGTATCATCCTCGGAGGCGATGACCTCGACGCGGGCGACCTCGTTCGCCACGAGATGTTGCACGCGTTGCTGCAACGCGGCGGCCATCCGAGATCGATGTTCATCGGCCGTTGCCGGAGTACGGTCGTCTGCACTGGTCAGTGCATCGCCGATGGGGGTCCGGCGCCCCCGCCGGATCCCTCGGCGATCGCGGTACGCCCCCAGTCCTTGGGCGTCAGTGTCGAAATCGTCCCGACCGCGCCGGGTGGTGACGTGAACGGCGGCTACTTCATGATGATCGTGTCGGCGCGGAACGCCTCGCCTTTCCCGGTCATCGCGCAGTTGCCGCCGTCGGGCGACGCGGGACCTAGCGCGAGCTTCGACTACTGGATCAGGGGTCACTCGACCGGCTACCAGTACGCCTTGCGGGCCGAAGTGCCGGAGGACAGCGAGTTCGCGGCCTTTGAGACGAAGCGAATGATCTTCGACTTTCATGTCGGCGCGGGGAACACGCGCTACGATCTCCCGCCAGGCGCATTCTACTTCGGCGGTTACTATAGCTCGGTCGGGCCGCCGATCGTGCCGCTCGTGACGGTGTCTCCGTAAGGCGCGCTCATTCGGCCTCGCGCCGCGACCGGCCAGTGCGTCTCGACGACGTCGCCGCGGAGGCCGACGATCGCCTCGTGGAGATGCACGACGATACAGACGTGGTTCGGCACGATGCGCACGCGCTCGCCGACGTGCGGACGCCACGATGTTTTCGCGAGGTCGAGGACGCCGTGCTCCTCTGACATGCTCACGACGAGCACCTCGGGCCGGCCGAGCACACTCCCGAATCCTTCGCCGGGCACGCCGCGCACGGGCTCGCGCCCGAGCGCCTTGCAGCCCGCGTCGACGACGGCCTGCCCTGGCACGGCCGTGCTGACGACCGTGGCGAGGACGGTCAACGCGCAATCGTCCTCGGTGCACGCGCCGATCTCCGACGTCCCCCGATCATTGTAGACGTACGTGCCGGGCCGCATCTCGGTGAGATGCGCGATCTCGTGCGTCTGCCAGATCGTGGGCGTCGAGCCGCCGCTCACGACCGGCGGAGCCAACCCCGCCTTTGTGAGCTCGCCGACCGCGGCCTCGACATCATGGTTCAGCCGGTCGAGCTTTGTGTGCTGATCGCTCACGCGATCGCGGATATGCCCGGCGTAGAACGTGATGCCACCATAGCGGAGCGAGGGATACCGACCGATTGCCCGAATGACGCCGATCGCGTCGGCCGCGCTCTGCACACCGACGCGATGCATGCCGAGATCGAGCTCGACATACACCGCGACATCACGTCCGCCCGCCGTTGCCGCCGCGCCGAGCTGCTGGACCGCCTCGACCGAATCGAGCGCCACGGTCAGGCGCGCATGCCGCGCCACGTTCATGAGCCGCTCGAGCTTCGACCGGCCGAGCGCGGGATACGCCAGCAACAGGTCGTCACTCGCCGCGCTCATCACCTCGATCTCGCGCGGCGTCGCGCACGTCAACCCTCGCGCGCCCGACCGGATCTGGCGCTCGGCGATGAACGGCGCCTTGTGCGTCTTCACATGCGGTCTGAGCGCGAGATCGTGCTCCTTCGCGTACGCCGCCGTGCGCGCGAGGTTGCGCTCGAGCCGGTCCATGTCGACCACGGGGACCGGCGTTTCCAGGTCTTCGATATCAATCGGCATGAGTCAGGATTCTGCCTCATGGTGGCGGGAAGTTGGCCTAACGTAGGCGCACATGTTTCTCAAATTAGTGTGCATGTACGCTATTGCCCACTATCTCCTCGCCGCGACGGTCGTCTCAGGCGCTGGCGGCGACACGACCAAGACCACGGCGCCCGTGCCGCCACTGCCACTATGCGACGCAGACACGCGGAACATCTCGCGCGGCGCACCCACGATCGATTTGAACAATCCGAAGTATTTCGCGCAGGTCTATGAGCGCGCGGCGACCGAGACCGCGAAACGCATTATTTCGGTGCCGCGCGACACTCAGGTGACTGACACGATTGTCACCCCATCGGGCGACTTTCCCTGCCGGCGCGTGACCCGCAGAGTCCAGCAATATGTCTACGCCGAAGTCGACTTGGACAGTAAGATCATCATTGACTTCGACCGCCCGTGGCTCGTCGAGCACGGTGCGAACATCGACGCGGAGATCGGGATCGAGGGAACGGTCGGGAGTCGGCAATTTCAGATTCAGGGCTATTCGGTCATTGGCCAGAAGATCCAAACCGCGAGCGTGCGGGTGCAGTCGAGTACTGGGGCGCTCGAGACAATCGGCGATATCCTGATTGGGCGTAGCGCGTTCAATTACTTCAGGCAATATCGTCGCAAGACGTCAGATACCCTGAAATTCAACGCGGTGATCGCGCGAGAGCGTCGACAAGTCGACTCGCTCGGGAAGGCGGTGGCGGGAGTCGCGGCGTTGCTCGCGTCGGCCCGTGCGCGTGTCGTCGCGCCCACGACTGACACATCCGTGACCAATGCGACGCATCGCTTGCAAAGCGATTCCGAACGAACCGTGGCGACGCAACGCATCGTCGAGGACCAACTGAATCTGGATACCCTCACCAAGGCGTATAACGACACGACCCTGGCGCTGCAGGCCCGAGACTATGCACTCAACGACAGTATCCACATCCTTGGCGCCCTCGGTGCGATGCGCGATACCAGCGCCTCCATGTTCCGGGCCGCGCTCGGCCGCCTGTTCAATCGCGATACGAGCATCATGGTCAAAGACAGCGCGATGGCGAAGATCCAGATCGACTCCCTGAGGAACATGCGCAATATCAGGATCGACTCGCTGAGGAAACCGGGCACGAAGATCATTTACGAGGATTTGACGAAGACCTTGAACGAGCTGTACTTCGTCGTGAACGAGTACAACCCGTGCACCATCATCTACCCTGACCAACCGGATTACAACTGCAACTTGCTCGACTCGGCGACTCGGGCGGAGTTGAACCGCCGGTTATCGAACATCTTCGTCGGCTCGCTGAAAGACGCGGACGTGCTGGTATCACAGACTGGCGCGAATGATGGGGATGACATCCTCATCACGATTTGGAACAACCAGAACACCCAAACAAAGCAACGGGCGTTGACGATTCGGCTGCGCGCCCGCCGGTTTGGTGTCGTGCGCCGGATCACCGACTCCTTCCTGTTCATCAACCGCCTCGGCGCGAGCCAAACCAGCTCCAACGCGGCGATCGCCGCCGCGAGCAAGCGGGCCAGCTCGGGCACCGACACGGCGTCGGCCAATACCGCGGACCCGGCGCAGTTCGTGCCTACCGCCGGTGTGACGTTGGGATGGACGTACTACGCACGCACCGACAAGTTCTGGCGGTTCGTGGAACCTGGGGGTGGCATCAATGTGTCGTTCCCCCAGTTCAAATCGACCATCACGTCGTTTACGCCATCGGGAACCGCCGGGACAGCGCCAACCGTTACCGTGCAGCAGCAAGGGTCAGTCGACGTGGCGGTCGGGCCGGTTCTCACGCTGTTCGACAACGCCGTCCAAGCCACGCTCGGGTGGGATCTCACGGCACCCAAGAAGCAATTCTATTGGGGGCTCGGATTCAGCTTCATCTCGCTCGTCCAGAAAGCCGCGAACGCCGCATCAGGGCCAAAAGCCAGCACGGCGGCCACCCCGTCGAATACCCCCTCGACGGTGGTGACCCCCTAGCGTACTGGGCGCTGGCGGGCAGGGTAAGCACGCCGTACGTTGGGTCGCACGTTCACGCGCACCTTTCGCCGGACCGACGTCGGAATCTTCCTCCTCGCGCTCGGGACCCTGCTCCTCGAGCTCGCCTTGACGCGCGTATTGTCCGTCGCGCTCTGGTACCACTTCGGATTCCTGGTGATCTCGACGGCGCTGCTGGGCTTCGGCGCCTCCGGGGTCGCCCTCGCCATGTGGACGTCTCTGCGGGAGCGTGCGCCGCTCGACCGCGCCGTGGCGGCCCTGTCTCTCGCCTTCGGCATCGTCACTCTGGCGAGCTTCTGGCTCCTGCAACGCATTCCGTTCGATCCGTTCAGCCTGTACACGGACCGGCGCCAGTTGCTCTTCATGCCGCTGTACTACGTGATTATCGCCGCGCCGTTCTTCTGCTCCGGGCTCGCCATCGCGCTCCTCTTGTCGAGGGCGAGCGCGGACGTCAACCGCCTCTATGCGTTCGATCTGCTGGGCGCCGGCGCGGGCTGTGTCGCGATCACGTTCGTGATGCCCGCGGTCGGTGGCTCGGGCGCTGTCGCCGTCGCGGCGGCGGTCGCGTTCCTCGCGGCCGTCGTGTTCGGCGCGCGGCAGGCACCGCGCATCGCCGTCGCGAGCGCGGTGTGCGCGGGCGCGGCGCTGATCGTGGCGCACGACGCGGATCGCGTGCTGCCGATCGCGATCACGCCGAACAAGCGAGCGCCGAAGGAGAAGCCGCTCTACACGGCGTGGAACACGATGTCGCGGATCGACGTGTACCAATTTCAGAAGCATCGGCTGCTGCTGTTCGATGCCGGCACGGCGGCCACAAGCATGGACGATCTGAGCAGCGGAGTCCGAGCGTACCTCGCGCAGCCGGAGGACACGACCGATTTCGATTCCGGGCTCGCGTACGTGGGGAAGGTACGGCCGCGCGTCCTCATCATCGGCTCGGGCGCGGGAGGCGAGGTGCTGGATGCCCTCCGATACGGCGCGTCGTCGATCACCGCGGTCGAGGTCAACCCGATCGTGACCGACGTCGTCACGCACCGCATGCGGGACTACTGGGGCGGGTTGTTCGAGCAACCCGAGGTGCGCATCGTGACGGACGAGGGGCGGAGCTTCGTCCGCCGATCGCGCGAACAGTACGATGCCATCATTTCGGAGCACACGATCAGCAACGCCGCGATCGCGTCGGGCGCGCTCAGCCTGGCCGAGAACTATGTGCTGACGCGCGAGGCGTTCGAGGACTATCTCGATCATCTCTCGGCCGACGGCGTGATCTTCTTCACGCGGCCCGAGGCGCAGATTCCCCGGCTCGTCGCGACCGCGCGCGAGATCTTCGCGCGCCGCGGCCTCGGCGACCCGGCCTCGCACGTGTATGCATTCCGGCAAACCGACGAACCCGGACGTCTCTCGTTCGTCGCCGGATTCGTGCTCAAGAAATCCGCGCTGACCGGGTCGGAGGTGCAAGAGATCGGACGGCGGCTCGGCGTGACGCCCGACGGCTCGGGCGGACGGCGGACCCAGATCCTGTACTCGCCGTTTGCGCCGCGGGCCAGCACGATCTACGACTCGCTGCTCACCGCACCCGATATCACACGCGTCTATGCCGGTTCCCCCGTTGAGCTCGAACCGGCCACGGACGACCGGCCGTTCTTCAACCAGCACGCACGGTGGGGGAGCCTGGGACTCGGCGCCATCCGCGACGTGCTGTCGCAGCGACGGATGGGCCGAATGGCGCTCGAAGATCGGCCGGTCGCCGAAGTCACGCTCATCCTGCTGCTCGCGCAGTCGGTCGTGATCGCGGCTGTGCTCATCCTCCTGCCGCTCGCGCGTTTCGGCCGCGAGGGCCTCGCCGTGCCCGATCGGTGGCGATACCTCACCTACTTCGCCGCGCTCGGCCTCGGATTTATTCTGGCCGAGATCGCCCTGCTCCAGCGCTTCGTGCTCTTCCTGGGGCAACCGATCTATTCATTCGCGATCATCCTCGGGAGCTTGCTCATCTTCACGGGCGTGGGGTCGGCGCTCGCCGGCCGTATCACGTCGCCGCCGCGCCGCGCGCTCGCGTGGGTGCTGCCCGTGGTGATTGCCGTGCTGCTGGCGACGGCGATCGTCACTCCCGCGGTGTTTCGCATGGCGCTCGGACTCCCATTCTTCGCGCGAGCCGTCGTGGCAGTCGCGGTCGTCGCGCCACTCGGCGTCGCGCTCGGCGCGCCGTTCCCGACCGGCTTGCGCATCGCCGCGCACGATGCATCCGCGATCGTTGCTTGGGCGTGGGGTGTCAACGGCTTTTTCACCGTCATCGGCTCCGTGGCCGCGATGATCCTCGGCATGGCCTTCGGATTTACGACGGTGATCGTCCTCGCCGGCGCGTGTTACGTCATCGCGTTGATCGCGCTCGGGCAACGGCGCGATCAACGCGACAGTGAAGTGCTCCCGCCGGTCTAGTGGGCGCGAAGAATACCGTGCCGCAGCGCGCGCACGCGCTCGAACGTGGTGCCGTGCGTCGCCTGCAGACGCACCCCGCTGATCACCGTCGAGGTCAGGTCGATATCCTGATACTGCGTCGCGACGCCGGCCGCGGGCTGGAAGTGCAAGTGGCCGCCGATGGTGGCGCTGGCCGGCGTGCAGGTGGTGTTGGCTGGATCGTACGTCGGAGCGAACGAGTACACGTGCGTGACCGAAATGTTCGTCGCGCACGATGACGACTTGACGGTCGGAGCGGCGGTGACGGTCGATGAGTCGGCGCCGCTTTCAGGACCCGACGAGAGAATGAACAGTCCCGCCTCCAGTGCCGGCAAGCTGGTTGCGCTCGCCTCGGCGAGCATGAAGGCTGACGCGACCGTGTCGGCCCACATCGAGATAAAGACCTCCGAGTCCGATTGCGCGGAATCGACGAAGATCGCCGCGTTTGCGTACCACGTCTGAGCGACGCCGCTGGCGCTGACGCCGATCTTGGTCGGCAGCTGCCCGTACGCGATCGGGCCATCAAGGATGCTGATGAGCTCCGCGTCGATGCTGTCGGCACCGGTACCGGCGGCGAGGTGTGTGCCGGCGAGCGCATCATAGTACGCGGCGACCTGGGCCGGCGATTGTGCCTTGGGGCTCGTACTGCTGCTGCCGCACGCGGTGAGGAGCAATGCGGTTGCTCCCGCGATCGCCGTGCCGAGTGCCGATGTCCAACGCGAGTGAGTCATGACGGGTGCTGCTCCGCGTGAAAGGCTGAATGAGAGGTCAGTCACGAGGGAGACGCGTCACACGCCGGAACGTCAGCGAAACTCGACGGGGACAAACCGTCCCTACCTATTTGACGTCCGGGTACTCCTGAACGGTCAGGGGCTTCGCGACGGCGGCCGCGAGGATCGGAGCGACGCGATCGAGCGCATCCGTCTGGTCGCCATTGGCGATCGCCACGCTCACTTGATGTCGGCCCAGGAACAGGGCCTTCAGCGACAGCGACGACGATCCGGAGAATTGTGCTGGCGTGAGCCGCGTGAGGATGACCTGTTGTATCTCTTCGATGGGGATGCGTACGCTTCGATCCTCGGCGCGAATGATCAAGGCGCCGTCGCGCGTTCCTACCACGACGGTGTCTCGGGCTCCCGCAACGCGATTTCTCCGGGTGTATTCGGGGGATGCACAGACCAGTGTGTACCCGGGTGCGGAGGTGAACAGCTCCTGCAGGGGCTGGGCGGCGTCCTCGGTCGGATGAGCGAACGGAAAGTCCGGCCGCACGTAGATCTTGGCGTCCGTCCACAAGTACGGGTTGTGTCCCTCGTACACGTTGCTGTACATCGCATTCTTTTCTTTGGGCCATGCGATCGCGCGAATCGTGAAGAGTCCGATCCGCCAGCAGCGCTCGAACGCATTGCTGGCTGACGCGTTCTGACCTTGGCCGAAGACCGCCGTCAGCTGGTCCACCGCCCGATCGAAATTCGTTTTCATGTCGTCGGTCGGATGGAACTCGTGGACGTACGTCGTGGGCGGGAGGTCGAAGTTGACGTCTCGACTCACCGGCACCTTCCAGATCGGCCCGAACCCGGCGAACGGTTGCGTCAATTGAAAGGGCAGCACGACGACCGACGGCACGCCCCAATCGAGCTCTTGGGGAAACCGCACCGCGATATCGCGGACGGTCGCGGTGAAATCGAATCCACAGGACTCGAATAGCGCCAGCAGCTGTGGCTCGCTCGTCACCATATCGGATCTGGCAATATTTCCCGGTGATAGCATATTGCTTCATGCAAGTGACGCGACCGCTGGTTCACCTCGCGATCATCGCCAGCGCTGCCCTCGCGGCGGCGTGCGGCAGCAGCACGGCACCTGGCGGCGTCCACTCCGTGGTCATCGATGCCGACCCCGCACTCGTGTTCAAGCCGACGCCGGATACCGTTGCGTCCGGCGACACCGTGCAATTCGCGTGGCATTCTGTCCCGCACAACGTGGTCTGGGACGCCACACCAACCGCCGTGGCGAACATCGGGGGCGGCGACACGGGCTATACGAGCGGGGACTCGAGCCGCGTGCTCACTGTGCCAGGGACGTATGCGTATCATTGCGACATTCACGAGGGCATGACCGGCGTCATCGTCGTACAATAGCCGGACGAAAGAGGAAATAGGCAAAGAGCACGAAGATCGCGCCATGGATCACCAACTGTCGTGGTGAATTGAAGCGGATGGCGACGTGAAACGCCATCCACGCCATGACGACCCAGCGCGCCCAGCTCTTGCCGCGCAGGAGGAACGCGCCACCGACGACGGCCACGAGCTCGGTCGCGAGGACCCACGGATTCTCGCCTTCGAGCGCGTGCCGCGGCTTCGCTTCGTACAAATGGAGCACGAAGCCGCTCACGCCCACCACCACCAGTAACCAGCCGATGATCGTCACGGCCAGCGGACGCTTCATACCGCTTGGCACGTGCCCATGACGAGCCGCACGCGTCCCTCCATAAGGTTACGGCCAAGATTCGCCGCCATCTCGCGCATGCGCTCACCCATGACCGTTCCGAGTGTGAGCGCGTTGACCTGTCTCATCTGCTCTTGCTGCCGCGCAATCCACTCCACACCTATTGGCGTGATGTCGTCGAAGGCGAGCATGCGAAAGCCCGCATCCTCCAAAGCGGCGATGGTCGTCTGCTTGGTAAGAAGCGTGCTCGATGAGGCTGTCTCGGCCCAGGGCACAGGATACAGTGGTGCGCCACCCGTGTCGGGCAGGTACGGATCGTAAAAGGCGAATGTCCCGCCCGTTTTCAGTACGCGCCGGAGCTCGCGATAGAGCGGGACCCTTGCCGGGATGTTCATGACCACATGCTGGCTCCAGACGACATCGAAGCTGCCATCCTCGAATGGCAGCTCGACGATATTGCCAACGCGGTAACTCACTGTGTCGCTGAGGCCGGCGCGGTCCGCTAGGAGGGTGGCGACAGCCACATAGGCCGGAGTGAGATCCACTCCAGTGATGTGACAACCGATGGTCTCGGCGAGAAAGCGGGACGGACCGCCGAGCCCGGATCCAGCATCGAGCACGTGCATGCCACGCGTGATGCGCGCGCGCTTCGCCAGTTCCGCTGTCGCCGCCAGACCCCCCACATGAAATTGATCGAAGGCCGCCAGCTTCTCCGCTGTCAGCGGCGGCTCCATGGCGTCGATGGCACGAGTGACTGTGGCGAGCAGCGCCGTCTGGTCCGGTATCCCGGCCTGGTAGTGGTCGCGAACGGTCATGCGATACTTTTGAGTGATGGACAGTCAACGTCACATTGTGATCGTGGCGGTACCTCCAGTACGAATACTCGATGTGTTCGGTCCGGCGGAAGTGTTCGGCGATGCCAACCGTCAGCACGGCGGCGATCCGGCATATCAGGTCACGATCATCTCGGGTGGGCCGGATCGCGTGGTCGCGAGCGAGATCATCTCGCCGGTCCACGCGGACCACACGTACCGGGAGTACCGCGGCCCGATCGATACCCTGCTCATCGCCGGCGGCACCGGCGCGAGCGAGATGCGGTATGAGCGAGGGTTTTTGGATTGGCTCAGACTCGCGAGCCGCGATGCGCGACGCTTTGGCTCGGTCTGTACCGGTGCACTGGTCCTGGCAGACGCTGGCTTGTTGGACGGGAGACGCGCGACGACGCATTGGAACTGGTGTCGGCAACTCGCCCGCGATTACCCTCGCGTCACGGTCGACCCCAACCCCATCTACGTCCGCGACGGCAACTGCTACACGTCAGCGGGGGTAACCGCGGGCATCGATCTGAGCCTGGCACTGGTCGAGGATGATTTGGGCCGCGCGGTCGCGCTCCAAGTTGCGCGAATGATGGTGGTGTTCTTGCGGCGCCCCTCAGGGCAGTCGCAGTTCAGCGCCACGCTCGCGGCGCAAACCGCCGAGAGCCGCCCGCTCGGCGAGCTGCTGGCGTGGCTCCCGGACAACCTGCGGCGCGACCTCACGGTCGCCCAGCTCGCGCGCCGAGCCGCGATGAGTCCGCGCAATTTCGCCCGGCTGTTCCGGCAGGAGGTCGGCAAGACGCCGGCGAGACACATCGAAGATCTGCGTATCGAGGCGGCGCGCCGTCAGCTGGAGTCGACGTCACGGAGCCTCTCCGAAGTCGCCACCGCCAGCGGGTTCACCAGCGCAGAGGTGCTGCGTCGCGTATTCGCGCGACGGTTGCGAACCACACCCGGCCAGTACCGCGACTCGTTCGGCCGGCGCGGGATCCGCTAGTTGGCAGCAATCGTGGGCTCGTTGTCAGGAAAAGCTCTCCGAGATGCGAGCGCGCCCGTCTAACGTACGGCATGTCGAACATCACGCCGTTGCTGGAGCGCAATAAGGCGTTCGCCACGAGCGGGACGTGGCGGAACACTCCGCGCTTGCCGTTCCTCCCCTTCAAGGGTCTGTACGTGATCACGTGCATCGATCCGCGGACCGACCCTGCAGAGTTTCTTGGGCTGCGGTTCGCCGATGCCATCGTCGCCCGGACGGTGGGCGGCCGCGTCACGGACGCCGTGATCCAGGACCTCTCGTACATTGGCTACCTCGTGGAGACCAAGGCGCCGGAGGGGCCCTACTTCGAAGCCGTCGTCATCCACCATACGGACTGCGGGAGCCGACTGCTCGAGGATCCAGGGCTCCGTCATGGCTTCGCGCAGCGCTCGGGCTATGACGAAGACATGCTCGCGCGTCTCCCGGCGACTATGCCGGCCGAGACGGTTCGCTCTGACGTGCGAAAGATTCTCGCTGCGCCTCAGATTTCGCCATGCATCACGGTTTCGGGGATGGTGTACGACACGGCGACGGGACTGCTGGAGATGGTGGCCGACCCGGCGCACCCGGGTCAGGTGAACCGCGTGGTTCGCCACAGCGTTGTCGCCCAGACCGCGAACAGCGAGAGAGAGACGGCGACGAGTAGGTAGAGCCACTCGACGCGGATGGCAAGTTGCGGAACCCGCGCGAGCGACGCGAACGCGATGAACGTGCCTGTGGCCAGAGCGACGATCACCCAGTCTGCCCAAGTGCGTCGCTGGCGACCCGCCGTGAGCTCGGCGCCGACGTTATATCGGGTGGTCTCGCGCGCGGCGGCAGCGTCCCACCGGTCGTGCTCGCGGTCGTCCGCGGACGCGGATGCGATCGCGCCCGCGGCGAGCAGCATGAGCACTGAGCCTCCGATGACCATGAAGCGCACGGTGACGGACGCCCCCCGCAATTCGCCGAACACGAGGACGCCCCACAACAATCCCCACAGTTGATTCGTGTTCGATAGGGGAATGCCGCGACTGATCCCGACGTATTTCACCGCATATTGCTGTGCGAGGTCGCCCAGGACCCACACGAATCCGCCGAGCAAGAGCCAGAAAAGCGCGGATCGGGCCGCGGTGAGAGCATGCCACAGCGGCACCACACCTCCGCTCTCGCCCAGCGCGAGCACGGACATCGTGACGACTTCGCCGATCGTGAAGAATGTCAAAAAAGACAGCGGGTTCATGCCGGTGAGGTACGCCTTGCGGTAGGGGATGTACATCGTGCCCCACAGGACGCCCGCCGCGAGGGCCGCGGCGATGCCGTGCGCGACGTCGCGGCGCGGCGCTTGTGCGGCGGATGCTTCAGCAATGAGGAGCGCGGCGACGAAGAGGACGAGAACGCCGGCAACGACGGTGATTTGGCGCGCGCGCCGCGCACTTCGGAGCTCACCGAAGAAGAGCACGCCCCAGAGCATCCCGATGACGCTGTTCGTGTTCCACAGGGGGAACGCGATGCTCAACCCCACGTCGCGGATCGCGTAGACCGTCAACGTGTTCGCCACGGCCCACAGGCACCCGGCGAGCACGCCCCAGACGATGAGGTGCGGAGCGCGCCGCGCATCGTCGCCGACTGCGCCGAGGCCGCGCACGAGCGCCGGCGCGCTCCAGCGCGCCAAGAACACGCCGATGACCATGCAGAAGGAGACGAGGATCGGGCTCAATCCCGCCACGACCAATTTGGTCGGCGCCTCCGCGGCGCCGAGCCAGGCGCCAGCCGTCAGTCCCGAGAGGACGCCGACGATTTGCAGTCGACGCCGCCGCGCGGCCTCGGTCGCGCTCAGCGAACCCATTCCAGCACGAGCACGCCCGCCACGAGCACGACGACCGGTATCCAGAACTGCGCGTCGTGCAGGAGGGGCACGACCCAGGACGGCCGCGGGGATTTCATGCGAGGTAGGCAAAGAGCGCGACGATGACCGCGCGCGCGGCCACGTTGGCCAGTATGGCGGCGCTCGCGCCACGTGCGTAGGCGTATGACTCGAGGACGCCGGTCGACGCATGAAAAACGATGCAGCTCCAAGCGATGAGCCGGAGTGCTCGACGGTCGCCGAGCCGGCTGCCGCCGAAGGACAGAGCCGCGAACCCGAATTCGGCGCCCGCCAGCAGGTAGGCGAGCATATTCGCTCGGGGATCGAGATGGATACCGACGATGCCTGGAATCAGGCCCGGCGCCACGCTGAGGACGATGCCAGCGGCCAGGGTGATGCAGCCGTGCACCACGAGTAGTGTGCGCAATCCCGCGTACTCGGTGTGCCGCGGATGTATGCGTATCATTGCCGAGATGCAGGACGATATGCCTGGTGAGCCCCCTTCGCCATAGTCCTCCGGCTGGACCGGCCGACGGTGGTACCATACATTGCCGACAACGAGGTAGCGATGGCGCCCCTTTTTTACCTTCAGCGGTATCACGTCAAGACCGAAGCCGCGTTCACGGCGCCCGATCCCTGGAACCAGAATCGCTCCGCACCGTTTACGGTCGAAGACTATACGATAGCAATCAGCGGATCGACGATTCGGGCGGATTTCAAACCGCGAGTCGATTACGTGCGCGGCATTCGTTCCAATCTCGACGGAGTCGAGCGATTGCTGCCCGAAAGTCTGTCCGCGCTGTGGCGCGACAAGCGTGTGCCCGCGGAAGCGCTGCCGCGACTCCTGCGTGAGATGGAACCGACGTTGGAAAATGGCGATCACCTGGTGCTCAACGAGATCAAGGAAGATGCGGTCATGCGCGTCGTCGCCTGGGTCGGGTTCGGCTTTGTGTCCGTGGTACCGGTCCTCGCGTACCTGTACACACCGGACGGGTTTCCGCTTTCGTTGGCGGCGCCTGTCGCGATAGGGCTCGCCGGATTCGGCTGGATGACTCTCTACTTCAAGTTCTACCGGAAAAAGTGGCGGAGGGCTCGCCAGACGAAATGGATTCTGGCTCGGATCTGAGGCGCCGATGACCAGCGTGCTCCACGTCGGCGGCCAGACATACGATCTCGGACCATCCGAGATGGTCGACGGTCTCTTTGCGACCATTAGTTACCGCCTGGAGCCCGACGGCCGCGGAAGCCGCTATCCGATCGTCATGAATCGCCTCTATGCCGGCGTCGCGATGAGCCCTTCCGATGCTCCGGCCGCGAAGCGCGAGCTCCAGGAGATCGACGCCCGATTGGCCGCGCTGCCTCCGGATCGCGTCGTGTGGAGTCTCTCCAACCTCCGCCGCCGCGACGACACCCTGCTTCCGGTAGATCACGCGGCCCGCAATGTGCGCGACTACTTCATCGCCAACGGTCGGCCGCTCATGACCATTTTCGGCGAAGCGGTAAACTTGGGTCAGGACCGCGGTGAGCCGGTCGCGTTAGCCAGCTCGGAGGCGAAGGATCCGTACGGAGGAGCCAAGTTTGCGCTGATCGCGGGGTTCCTGTGGACCGCTGTGGGCTACTTGTTCTTGCGCGACTGGGTTCTCGCGCCCTATGGGTCTGATTCCGCTCAGGGACCGCTGCTCTGGCCGGCAGGCATTTGCATCATGGCGGCCGGCGTGCTCAGTGCATTGAAGGCACGCTACCCGAAGTTCCACGCGTGGTGGAACGGCCACGTCTGGTTCTCGACCGTGGTGATCGTCTCGCTGCTCGGATCGTATCTGGCGATGGGTATCCTGCTCAAGCATCGGTAACATGGCCTCAGAGCGGCTTCTCCCACGAGGCCACCAGTGCCTTCGCCTGCTCGAGACCCATGCCGCTCGTCTGCCGCACCAGCCGAATCGCACCTGTCGTGTTCCCGCGCGCGAGCTCGAGTTTCGCGGCTTCGAATCCGGACGCGAATCGCTCATCAGCAACGGAGCTGACGGCAGCGGGTCGAGCGGGAGCGGGTTGAGCGGGAGCGGCGACAGCGTCAGCGAGCCGATTGCCGTAGGACACCGTTATTTTCGTGCCTTGGCTTCTTGGGTCGTGAAAGGAACTGACGGCTCCCCACGCGAACGGCCAGTCGGTCGAGTGCTCGAGTAAGGCCACGTCGTCGGACAGTTGGGCCACGTGAAACGTGTCGCTCGTCTCGTGCTTCGAGAATAGATGCTGGAGCAAGCGGTCGTGAAAGTCCTTGGCCGCGGCTTCGATCTTGTCCGAATACGAGTCCCAGGTCTTCGCGCCAGGTCCATACAGATTGACATTGATGTCGACCGACACGATCACCTGAGCGTGGAAACACAGTCCGAGTGATATCGCCCGGCCATCAACCGTTCCCCCGGGCAAACGGTAGGTGATCCACGGCGGGGCTCCGCGATCCACTCTGGTGACGGTGCGTGAGGCGGGGTCAGCCTGAAATGCCTCTTGGGTGAGGCTCGCGGTGATCACCAGGCCGTTGGCGAGGCGAATGGTGCCGTCCAGTTGGTCAATGTCCATAGACAGCTAACATGGGACCCCGGGCTCACCAGTAGTGAGGAGCCGGCGTATGCTTGTGCCCACACTCACTCCCGGACCCGCGACATGAGGCTCCCTCCGAATAAGCTGGTCAATCCCAACGGCCCTGTGAAGGTGCATGGCCTCAAACCAGTCCCCCCACCGTTGGTCGGTCCCTTTCTGCCGCTCGGCGGCGACTATGCCGATGTGCTGGCGTATTTCGTCGAACGCGGGCGACCAACGTATCAGTTCACCGGCATGCCGGTGACCAAGGCCCTGGTGGCGATCGAGCTATGGGCGCCGGTCGCGATTACGATCCTGCCATTTGTCTATCTCTTCTTGGACGCTTCCCTGGCCAGTCAGTCGTGGTACTACGTCTCCGTGTACCTCAACAACGGGGAGCAAGTAGACAACCCGAGCACTGGAGCGGTCACTGGATCACCCGGGCCGATGACGCTCATCTCGAACGATCTCACCCTACCGCCGAACGAGGGGATCATGTTGGCGTCTATCCCGTCGTCACAAGGCTGCACCGTCTCGAACGACCCAGGCTACACGTTTCCCGGCTTGAACAACCCGATGCTCCAACAGGTCACCTTTGGTGCGGCACCGGCTCTCGAGCCGTCGTGGTGGTAGCATCGACTTCTGGCCAATCGACAACCACCGCCGATCCCACGGCAAATATGACCGAGTCGGGCGTTGCCGTATTCAAGAACGCCCACTCGGATCCGTACAGCGCGCCGAAATCGACGTCTATGTCGACGTTCACTACAGCGCGCACTGGCCACTCCGGATGTCTGACCCGGTAGCGGAGGAGCCGCCCGCTTCGCGTTCGGCCGAACCCCCATTCATGCTCCTTCGTCAGGAATGCGTCGCCGCCAAACGCAGGAAGCGACGTCTCCCGCGAGCCCGTTACGGCGAGCCGATGCCCGCCGCCGCCGAACTGCCAGTCGAACCGTGCCCGCACCGAACCATCCGCACCGGGATCGACGCGGGCGGTCAAATGGGCCGCCTCGTACGGTTCGTTGTAGAGAAGCCGCGCCACACCGGCCACGACTCGACTCGGGACGAACTCGCGAACGAACATCACGCCACGGTCCGAGCCGTGCCGCACGTACGTGCGCAGGTTCACCTCGGGAAAACTCCGGTAACCCGGTACCGGCATGCCAAGAATGCGTGTTTCGAGAAACCGGAACGCCACGAGGCTGACGTGCGCAACGCCGCCCCATAGATCCAGCTCCAGCGCCGGGTGCAGATGGGGCGCGAGCGCGTCCGCAGGAACCACGTACGTGACGAGCAGCAGATCGGACCAACGGGCGGTGAGGAACGTCATGCGTCGAGTTTCTGATCAACGACGCACGTACGACGTCCCGTGGACCGAGTCCTCCGTGTCGCGGATGTCGATCAACAGGCGAGACGGCCGCGCGATGCGGAATCGCTGTCCCGTGCCCGGGCCGTTGGATACCGCGATCGTCCAGGCCGTGGAATCGGCGTCGATCACCCGCACGGTCGTCCGAACCACGATGCCTCGATCAAGGGGATAATACACCGGCACCGTGGTTGACAATCCTGGCGCGAGCGGCAGCGCCCCGATCACCATATCCAACTCCGCGCCCGCGAATGGCGCGACGGCGAACGTCGTATCGACGGCACGCATCGTCGTGCCGGAGTCGACGACACCGTGCACGTGCGCGCCATCGTATGAGAGATGGGTCAGCCCGCGCCGGTTGTGACGTCGCTCGCTGACCGGGTAGAACGTCGCCGCATCGAGGCGCAGCGAGTCGACACTGGTGACCGTCTGCGGCCGCCGCCGATACGTGACCACCAACTCCCACACCGCACGCCCCTGGGCCGCGGTCATCGAGCGAAACGACCGCTCCATGGTCCCTGCGTCGCCGCTATCCATCGTCGTCACCTGCAACGTATCCTCGAAGGCGTTCGGCGGGAGCGACGGCAACGGAGCCGGTGACGACTGGGCGACAAGCGCCGACGTCGGCCACGACCCGCCCGGCTCCGTACTGGTCCGAGACACGAAGGTCACCGCCACGCGCGAGAGCGCATCGGGGTGCGCGTAGTGCGCGTAGGCGAATCGCGCCACGCTGAGCGCGAGCGCGTCGCGATCGGCGGCCGAAAGTTTGTCCGCCGCCTGGTCCACCATCGATACGCTGAGCGCGCCGCCCGCGATGTTGATCTGGACCGGCATGTTGAACTGCGTTTGCAGCGCGGCCCCCAACTGCATCACATCGTTCAGCTGCGTGCGCACCTGCTCGCACGCGGCAAGCGCCAGGCAGAGGACACAGCGGGACACCCATCGTAGCCGCCGCATAGTAGGCACGAACGTAGCTCCGGCGCGTGACATTAGTTAGCCCGGGCCAGAATCCATTTGGTCTGGTCCATCCGGCGTCGCCATACCTTGTAGATGGCGCCATAAAAAACTCGTGGTCCTAACAACACGAGTAGCACCGCGCTTGGAATTCCCACGGGCAGCCCTCCGAGCATGACGGCAAACCCGATGCACGCCACGATGGCGAGCGCAAGCCAGATTCCGGCAATCCAGACCGCCACGGTAAATGTCTTGTTGCTCCACTGGATCCCGAAATCACCGTCTTTGCCACTTTTCAACGTCGGCTCCATCTCGTGCAGCAACCGTGGCAGCGATTCCGCCTTGATACTCCCTGCACGCCACGCGTAATACAACGAGTCAGGCAGGTCGTGTTGGACGCCACTCAGCTTGGCCTGGATGCCGTGCCGGCGTTGACCCACGGCGCCCGGGGACGTGGACACGTAGTAGTCGAGCGAAAACGTGTCGCGCCGATTCTCGTGCCACGGATCGTCCGCGACGAATGTGGCTTCGGTCGGTGTGGCGAGGCGCGTCATACCCGGGCCAGAATCCATTTCGTCTGCGCCATCCTTCGCCGCCATACTTGCCAGACGGCGCGATAGAAGAGGTGCCCTATGATCAACGGAAAGACCGCGGCGAACGGAATCGCGAGCACGAGCGGCATGGCGTAGCCCCTGACTTCATCGATCCACACCGCGTCCGCGGCCACTATCCACACCACGAGGATCCACACGACCGCGGTAAATGCCTTGTTGCTCAACCCTATCCCGTAGTCACCCTTCCTGCCCTTCTTCAACGTGGGCTGGATCTCGTGCAGCAGCCGTGGCAGGGATTCCGCGTTGATGCGCCGGGCGCGCCAGGCGAAGTACAACGCATCGGGCAGGTCGTGCGCGACGCCACTCAGCTTGGCCCGGATCCCGTGCCGGTAGGCGCCGGCCGGCTTGGAATTCGGCCGCACGATCGTGCCTGGGGTTATGTAGACGTAGTAGTCGAGCGCAAACGTGTCCTGGCGATTCGCATTCCACGGATCGTCCGCGACGAAGCTGGCTTCCGCCTTCAGCTGATGGATCTTCCACTTCGTCGACACGCTTGTATTCTAAGTGAGCCGACTCACCATATTCACCACTTATGGAGGGTACATGACTACTGGCAATGCCAATCTGACATATCATGTTCGCACCGGCAGACTCACAGGTACGGTGGGCGGCAAGGTTGTAAACAGTTCGGTGCTGCTGCCGACCGGAGGTGCCCATGGGACACATGCTGGGCGATATCTTATTGCGCCTTCGCATACCGATGCGCGTCTGGGATTGTGCGCCGTGCTGACCGTCGTGCGACCCGCCGCGGTCACGATCGATTTCTCAACGTCACCCGCGCGCAATGCGCTGGCCGAGGTGACGATCGATTTCCTGAAGTCGCCGGCGCTCAACTCGCTGGCGGCCTTCCGTCCCGGTAATGCCGTCACCATCACCATCGTCCGCATGCCCGCGCCGAACGTGCTCGCCGGGAGATCTCCCGCGTTCGTCATGCATGGTTCGAAAGATCTGATGGAGGCGATTTCGACGGCTGGCGGCGGATTCCTCGACATCGTCGCGTAGCGTGGAAGACGGCGGCGGCGGCGGCGATCCGGACAACTCTTTCGCATGGGGCAACGCCCTCATGATGCAGGGGCGCTTTGCCGAAGCTGTTCTCTGCTATGAGCAGTGCCTCCGACTTCGGCCAGATTTTGCCGAATGCCAGAGCAACCTCGGCATGGCGATGGCCGAGCAAGGCGAGCTCACCGACGCGGTGGGTCGCTACCGCCAGGCTCTCTCCATCAATCCGGATTTGGCCGATGCCAACTACAACCTCGGGAACGCCTTGAGGGAGCTTGGCCGCTGGGATGAAGCGGAATCCAGTTATCGCCGGGCATTGCGCTCGAATCCCGATTGGCCAGAGGCGCATACGAATCTGGGGTTGATCTCGGTCGAGCAAGGCAACTACGAGGCGGCGGTCGCCAGCCACCAAACGGCACTGCGTCTCAATCCGGTCTTCGCCGAGGCGCACAACAATCTGGGCATTGTCCTCGAACGGCAGGCCAAGATCGACGAGTGCCGGCACTGCTTCGATCGAGCGATCGCACACCAGCCGGACTTTGCGCAGGCCCACTGCAATCGGGCGCAGATCTGGCTGCTGGAAGGCGACTTCGCGCGCGGGTGGCGCGAGTACGAATGGCGGTGGCAGGTTCCGGGGTTCCGTCCGATTCCCGCGCCCGAGTGGGACGGCGCACGGCTCGACGGAGAGCCGATTCTGCTCCACGCCGAGCAAGGGTTCGGCGATGCACTGCAGTTCATTCGATATGCTTCACTGGTGAGAGACATCGGCGGTCGCGTGATCGTGTCCAGCCCGCCCGAGCTGTCCCGCCTCCTCGCCACCAGCCCTGGCGTCGAGCAGGTCGTCACCGATGGCGACGCGGTGCCGCCGGTCCGCCTTCACGCCGGACTCATGAGCCTGCCCCGGATCTTCGGAACCTCCCTGACGAGTATCCCCGCGGATGTTCCATACCTCTTCGCGGATCCGGAGCTCGTGGCGGCCCGCCGGCGAGAGCTGAGAGCGGTTCCCGGTTTCACCATTGGCATCGCGTGGCAAGGCAGCGTTCGCCACCCCAACGATCGCCAGCGATCGATCCCACTCGACCGCTTCCTGTCACTGAGTCGCATTCCCGGCGTTCGTCTTGTCAGCTTACAAAAGGGCTACGAGGGAGGAAGCGTCTATCCCACCGCTCTGGGCGATTTCATGGACACCGCGTCGGTAATGATGAACCTCGACTTGATCATTACGGTGGACACCGCGGTGGCGCATCTGGCCGGTAGCCTCGGGCTGCCAGTGTGGGTCGCCCTGCCATTCTGTTCCGAGTGGCGCTGGCTCGAGACCCGTAAGGACAGTCCTTGGTATCCGACGATGCGCCTTTTTCGCCAGACCCGGCCCGGAGAGTGGGGCGACGTGTTTGAAGACATGGCGAACGAACTCGCCAGGAGAGGAGGACAAGCATGAGCGCGACGAGGATCGACGGGCTACTGAAAGCAGAATGGCCGTCCACAAAGCGCCAGCTGGAACCCGCCAGCGTTCCCGGCCCGGAGGCCTTTGTTCTGTGGGACTGTCGACTGACACCCGGCTTTCCCGCGGCGTGGCCGTTTCCCCGAAACGGTCAGTTGCTCTACTATGCCTACGCCGCTGGCAGAACTCACAAGACGCTGACGGACGGTGAATTGACGACGGTCCCCTGGGCTCGCTTCGTCTTCACACCCCATGATCGCAATCTGAAATTCGAGCGACTGGCTCCAAACCCACGAATTGCCGGCAAGCAGGGTGTGCGACCACTCCGTCCGGACGAAGTTCACCTCTTCGATGAATCCAAGCAAGCGTTCGCGGAATTCGCCGACGCGCCGAACGAAAGCGCACGAGAGTCCTATCGCTTTTGGATCGGCAATAACGGAGTCATCGCTGATGAAATTCGTCCGGCCCATACGGCATTTTTTGAATGGCTGAGATAACAGAACGCGAGTTTGAATGTCGGATTTCTATTCGCCTGGAAGACGAAGACGACATTTGCAGGAAACTCCGCAAAGCGCTGCCAGCATTGCAATGGCAGACTGGCGATTCCGAGTGGGATAAGATTCGCGTGTGGGGGCAAGCAGCGAACGTCTTCGTCCGTGTGTATCGCTATGAAGAGCCGGGGCCGTTCCTCCTGACCGTTCGGCTCCGGACGCCGGACGGCGGCAGTGCCGAGAGCGAATACCACGCGCTGCGCGACACCGTGCTCGGGGCGCTCGAAGCAACTGTGCTGCTGGAGCCTTAGTGGAGTTGATTGTGAAACGTGTGGGGATCGCCATCGCCCACGCGGTCGCCGGACAGCGGGACGCCGTACGTGTGGGAGTCCATGCGCATGCCGGTCACGCGATCTTGGGACACCGTGAACGAAATGCGGTCACTCGGCGCCGACGCAAAAGCGAAGCGGCCATCGGCCTGTTTGAGAAGGCGCCGCGGCGACTCGCCAAGCGGCTCGACCATTAAGCGCCCATTCTCGTCGAACACGCGATACGTCCGGCGATATTGGGCAAATGAGTCGTGCAGTCCAGGTGTCAATCGGTCGAGCGTGAGCACGAACGTCCCCGAGAGCCGCCGGCGCTCCGCGCTATCGACGGGAAGATCTTGCACGGGTGGCACCACCGGAGGCACGCTCGGCGGCGCGAGCGCGGGAAGACCGAGCGCGGCACGAGCAACCGCCCGCGTGATCGCATACGCATTCTGGTCCTCGGTATTCGTCAGGACGACGATCGTCAGATGGTCATCCGGAAAGTCGTACAGGCTCCCACTGTAGCCGAGGAGCGAACCGTGCTGGCCGATGCGCCGGTGATCGTCCTCGTGATTGAGTATCACGGCGAACCCATACTGGGCTCGTGGGTCGTCCGGTGACATGTGCGCCGCGGCGCCTTCCGCCGTGGTCATCTGGGCGAACGACTCCGGTCGGATGAGCCCCTTCTCGCGGATCGCGGACCATAGCGTGTAGAGATCGCCGACCGTGCTGCAGAAGCGAAGGTCCGCGTTATATGCCATGTCGGTCTCGTTCGCTGGCGCGTAAAAAAGCCCGTGTTTCCGATACGGGTGCGCCAGGCCGCGCACGACGGTCTCGTCGTCGCAGTAGGTGGTCGATCGAACGCCCGCTGGTATGATGATCTTTTCCCGGACGTAGTCCGCGAACGACTGGCCGGTCACCCGTTCGACGATGGTGACCAAGAGGGAGAATCCGGAGATCGACCAATCCCATTTCACACCCGGCTCATTCACCCATTTCTTGCCGGCGTAGAGGGCCATCACCTCGTCCAGCGCCTTGGGCTGGCGGCTGGTGGCTTCGATCGGGTCGCCCAAGTAGTGATAGTCGACGATGCCCGACGTGTGGTTCAGCAACTGACGGATCGTGACGTGGTGCCCCTGCATCGGGAATTCCGGTACGTACTTCGAGATGTCATCGTCGAGCGAGAGGCGACCCTGCTCGACTTGCTGGAGAACGGCGATCCCGGTAAACGGGAGCATTGGCCCGACGACATGGTAGACGGTCTCATCGTGCGCTGGCACGGCGAGGCCGAGATCGGCCAGTCCGTAGCCTCGATGGAGGATGACGGTGCCATTGCGCGCCACGAGCACGGATGCGCCGACGACACGCTCGCGGGAGAGAACGCGGCGCACGACCGAATCGAGACTGGCGGCGGACACTTGGGCGACGGATCGGTCGGCCGCGCCGACAACCAAGACGAGAGTGAGGAGAAACGCGCGTTGCGTCATGGCCCAAGATACGCCGGCACATGTTCGGTCGCCATCACGTTCTTGCCATGGCCCTGACCGCGGGATAAGATGAGCGCGCCCAAGCAGACGCTTGTCCGCCTCTTTGAGGAGACGCTCACATGCCGCACCTCGCGCTCGATACGGGCAACACCGGCTTCATGCTGCTTTGTTCGAGCCTCGTCATGCTCATGACGCCCGGTCTCGCCTTCTTCTACGGAGGGCTCGTCGGCCGGAAGAATGTCCTCGCGATCATGATGCAGAGCTTCACGTCGATGGGGTGGACGACGGTGTTGTGGTGGGCATTCGGCTTCTCGCTGTGCTTCAGCGGCGATCTCAAATCCGGCACGGACTACTTCGGGATCATTGGCAACTTCCACTGGGCGTTCCTGAACGGGATTTGGCTGAATACGCCATCGCCCTCGAACGACACGATCCCGTTGTTCGTGTTCTTCGGCTATCAGATGATGTTCGCTATCATCACGCCGGCACTGATCACCGGCGCGTTCGCCAACCGCGTGCGTTTCCCGGCGTACCTGCTCTTCCTCACGGCGTGGCTGGTCCTCGTCTACTTCCCGTTCGTGCACATGATCTGGGGCGGCGGGATCATGGCCAAGTGGGGGGTGCTCGATTTCGCGGGCGGCATCGTCGTGCACAATATCGCGGGCATCGCGGCGCTCGCCTCGGTGCTGTACGTCGGACGCCGGAAGGTGCAAGATCGTGGGCCGCACTCGATCCCGCTGGTGGCGCTCGGCACCGGCCTCCTCTGGTTCGGTTGGTACGGTTTCAACGCCGGCAGCGAATTCCGTGTCGACTCGGTGACCGCGGTCGCGTTCATTAACACCGATCTCGCCGCGAGCTTCGCGGCCAT